>ERZ1036460.61-NODE-61-length-96580-cov-9.726143_pt1 | contig 96580 bp, 94 predicted proteins | sample MGYA00514229_ERZ1036460 | MGnify/ENA primary metagenome ERZ1036460 (study PRJEB33795, sample SAMN09464921) | human gut metagenome | host: Homo sapiens | place: USA: Stanford, California | collected 2016-08 | study: EMG produced TPA metagenomics assembly of the...
TCGACGCCTCATTTTAACACTAGAAATTGTATTGATATCCCAAAGTCAGGTTTTATTGTTATTTTTTAAATGCTCTTTTGAATTTATCGAATAAATTATCGCCTGATTTACTAGCTTTTTTAAACTCTTCTAAAGCGTTCTTTTGTTCTTTGTTTAAGTATGTTGGTGTCTTAATATTGATATGAACATATTCATCACCATAACCATTCCCTCTAAGATCTTTGACACCTTTACCTTTAATAGTTAAAACAGCATTTGGTTGTGTTCCGGCAGGAATCTTTAATTCAGCATCACCATATACCGTAGGAACACTCACAGTTGTACCCAAACAAGCGTCAACAAAATCTAATGGAATTTCAATATGGATATCATTACCTTCCCTAGTGAAGTAATCATGTTTTGCAACAATGACTTCGATATATAAATCTCCATTGTTGCCACCATTCATTCCTCTGCCACCTTTGCCAGCAAGTCGTACTTGTTGACCGCTTTGAATTCCAGCAGGAATCTTGACATCAATATCTTTTTTAACTGTTGTGTAACCTTTACCGCTACAATTAGGACACTTTGTTTTAATAATTTTTCCTGTGCCACCGCAATTTGGACATGCAGATTCAGATTGCATAACACCGAAAATAGTTCTTTGTTGAGTTACAACTCTACCAGATCCACCACATTTAGAGCAAGTTGTAAATTCGGTTCCGTTTAAGGCGCCAGTTCCATTGCACGAAGAACATTTTTCATCATACGTAAGAGGAATAGTTACAGTTTTACCATTAACAGCGTCCATAAAATTAATTTTGATACGCATTAATGTATCATCGCCTCTCATTGATCCACTTTGAGAGTAAGAACTTCTTCCTGAGGAGAAACCTCCTCCGAAACCGCCGAACATTTTACTTAAAATATCATTTAAATCATCAAACGAGCCACCATTAAAATTGAACCCTTCAAAGCCGCTACCACTAAATGGATTACTTCCACCTGCGTTTTGGTCGAATGCAGCAGATCCAAATTGATCATATGTTTTACGTTTACTAGCATCTCCTAAAACACTAAAAGCTTCAGAACATTCTTTAAATTTCTCAGCGTCTCCAGTTTCTTTGTTATCAGGGTGATATTTTTTAGCTAATTGTCTATATGCTTTTTTTATTTCGTCTTGAGTGGAGCTTTTACTTACACCTAAAACCTCATAATAATCACGTTTAGCTGCCATTTTTATACCTCTCTAATTAATGCAAAAGGGAGCTTTGCAGCGTCCCTTTAGCAATTTTATAAAATTAATTACTTTTTGTCTGTGAAATCTGCATCAATAACATCATCATTTGAAGTTTTTGATTCGTTTGTTGATGTATTTTCAGTTGTTTGTTGACCTTCGAAAGGGTTGCCGCCTTGAGCGCCGCCATTAGCAGCTTGTTGTTGCATAAATGCAGCAGCTTTTTCTAAATCACCAATTTTGTTTCTTAAAGTGTTGATATCGTTATTATCGAGAGCTGTTTTTAATTCATCTCTTAATTTTGTTGTTTCTTCTTTTTGTTTTGCATCAATTGAATCACCTTTTTCTCTTAATGCTTGATCAATTGAAGAGATGTAACTTTCAGCCTTATTCTTTAATTCAACTTCTTCTTTACGCTTACTATCTTCTTCTTTATTAGCTTCTGCTTCTCTAACCATTCTATCAATTTCATCTTTTGATAATCCGTTAGAACCACTGATAGTAATTTCTTGTTCTTTTTGAGAATCTAAATCTTTTGCACTAACCTTAACAATGCCGTTAACGTCAATATTAAATGTAACTTCAATACGTGGTGTTCCTCTTGGAGCTGCTTTGATTCCAGTTAATTGGAAATGTCCTAATAATTTATTATCATGAGCCATTCCTCTTTCACCTTGATAAACCATAATATCAACTGCAGGTTGGTTATCAGCAGCTGTTGAGAAAATTTGTGATTTAGTTGTTGGGATTGTTGTATTACGTGGAATTAATGGAGTCATAACACCACCCATAGTTTCAATGCCGAGTGTTAATGGAGTAACATCAAGAAGAATAACATCTTTAACATCACCACTTAAAATACCACCTTGATATGAAGCGCCGATTGAAACAGCTTCATCTGGGTTAACACTTAAATTTAATTTTTTACCAGTAATACGTGTAACTAAAGCTTGGACAGCAGGCATTCTGATAGATCCGCCAATTAATAAAACTTCATCAATTTCGTTATATGACATTTTAGCATCTGAGATAGCTTTTTCTAATGGTGTAACACATCTATCTAATAAATGTTTTGTCATTTCTTCGAATTTAGCTCTTGTTAAAACTTTTTCAAAGCTAATAGGTCCATTTTTGCCCATACCAATGAATGGTAATGAAATTGTTGTTTCAAAACTACTTGATAATTCAATTTTAGCTTTTTCAGCTGCATCTTTATATCTTTGGAGAGCCATTTTATCATTGATATCTTGTCCGAATTCGATCTTAATTTGAGCTCTAATCCATTCAGCAACAACATTATCCCAGTCATCACCACCGAGTTGGTTATCACCAGCTGTTGAAACGACTTCGAATGTTCCGTCTCCAATATCAAGAATAGAGACATCAAGTGTACCACCACCTAAGTCAAATACACAGATTTTTTCACTCTTGTCTTTTCCTAAACCATAAGCAAGTGCTGCCGCTGTTGGTTCATTGATAATTCTAACAACTTCAAGGCCTGCAATTGTACCAGCATCTTTTGTAGCTTGTCTTTGAGCGTCATTAAAGTATGCAGGACATGTAATAACAGCTTTTTGGATTGGGTGTCCGATATTTGCTTCTGCATATGATTTCATGTAAGCAAGGATTTTCGCACTGATTTCTTGAGGTGTGAAATCTTTATTTACACAGTTAATGTGTGCTTTATAGTCTGAACCCATATATCTTTTGATACTTGCGACTGTATCTGGGTTTGTGATTGCTTGTCTTTTTGCTGCGTTACCAACGATAACTTCGCCGTTTGCTTTGAAGCCAACAACACTAGGTGTTGTCATTGTGCCTTCTGGGTTTGGGATAACTTTAACAGTTCCATCACTTTGAAGATAACTAACAACAGAGTTTGTTGTACCTAAATCAATACCGATAATAATTTCTTTTGCCATAATTTATACCTCCATCGCTTCAATTAAGCAGATTCTTTTTCTTCTTTCTTTTCTTCAACATCTTTTACAGTAGGATGTTTTGATACTACAACCATAGCAGCTCTAACTAAGTGGTCATGAAGTTTGTATCCTTTAAATGTTAATTCTTTAACTAAGTTTTCTTCACCTTCATCTTCAATAGTGTCAACTGCATGCATTGTTTTTTCATCGAATTTATCATTTACATTTGGTGAAATTGTTTGGATTCCTTCAGCTTCTAAAACAGATAATAATTGTTTATGTACGTATTCAAATCCTTTTAAATAATTTTCTGTTTCAGGGTTTGAAGGTTTTACTCTAAATGCCATATCAAACGCATCTAATACTCCGAGTAAACTATCAACAAAATCTTCTAAACGATATTTAATAGCTGCTTTATGATCTTTCTCAATCTCTTTACGGAGATTAGCCATATCAGCGAAAGCTTTATAATACTCGTTCTTCCAATGTTCAGTGTCAAATTTTGCCTTTTCAAGTTCTTCTTTTAAAGATGCAACTTCATCTTTAATTTGGTTTTTTGTTTCTTTGCTTTCTTCTTGTACTTTGGACTCTTCTGTATTTACTTCCTTATTTTCCATCGTTGTCCTCCTCTTGAATATCTTCATAACTTAAATGCTCCATAATTCTTTGTGCGACATAGTCTAAGTTATTTAAAACCTTTGAATAATCCATTCTAGTAGGTCCAATAACTGCAATTCTACCGATGTTTTCTCCGTTAGCGATAATTTCTTTCGAAACAACACTTACATCATCGAAATTCTCATCGATTTCTCCACAATTGATTAGAAGATTTGAATTCGATTCATCAATCAATCTTTCTAGATTGTCAGATCCTTCGAATAAGCCAAATATTTTCTTTAACTCATTTGGGTCATTTTCGAATTCAGGTTGATGAATGAGATTTTCCTTACCATAGAATTCTTTTCTTTTTGAAGAGAATTCATAAAACGTTCTAAGCAAAGCGTTATAAATGAATGTGTAATCAGTTATATAGTCAGAAATAATAGGTTCTATCCCTTCTAATTTAGGAACTAATTCACTGACTTTCGTTCCAACTAATCTATCATTAAGAATTTCAATTGTTTTTTTGACATCGTTAAGTTCAGCTTTACCGTTCATGACGAATGTTTTGTTTTCAACATAACCTTTGTCAGTAACAAATATCGCAGTAACTACAGTGTCGCTTAATGGTACAAGTTGTACACTAACCAACTTCTCTTCATTAGCACCTGGCCCTAATACAGCACTAGCAAGATTCGTCATATGGCTTAATATTTGACAACTTTTACTCATAATTTCTTCAACGCTAGAAGATGTATCAAACACATCAGTTAATTGATTTTTAATTTTCTCATCGATTGTTGTTGTTCTTAAATGCTCTATATAGTACTTATAACCTTTTGTAGAAGGAACTCTTCCACTTGATGTATGAGTTTTTTCAAGCATGCCATCTTTTTCGAGTTGATTCATTTCATTACGTATTGTTGCACTAGAAATGCTTAACTTATGCTTCTCAATTAAAGTATTACTACCAACTGGTTGAGCAGTTTTAATAAAATCTTCAACAATTAATTTTAAGATTTTTTCTTTTCTAGTAAGTTCCATAACGTAACCTTTCTAGCACTCAAATTTCCTAAGTGCTAAGTATATTTTATTACAATATTTAGCACTGTCAACAAAAAAGTGCTAAAAAAGTAAAAAAAGTTTTTTCAGCTCTATATCTTTATATATAAAATCAGAAAAAACTTAAATTTAAATTATTTTATCTACTAAATAAGTACTAGAAAACTACTAATTAAATACTATTTTATAACTTTTATAATATCTATATTCATTTTATTATATAAAAGTTTAAAACTTAAAGCAACTTTAAAATTACTCTATCCAACAAAGCAATTCCTTCATCTGTACATCTAATATAATCATTTTCTACAACTAATAATGATGAATCAACTAACTCATTAATTTCTTTTTTCTTCATTTCAAACAGATCAAAATTAAATCGTTTATAAAATTCCTTTAAACTAAAACCATCTTCGAGTCTTAAATTGCAAATTAAAAAGTATTCATAATCATCTTGTAAGGTAATGCCCTCTTCTTCTCTACTTCTATCCCCTTTAAGATATTTTGTTAAAGAAGATGAATTTTTATATCTTACACCATTTTCAAAGCCGCTAGCACCTATTCCAAGACCAACATATTCTTCATCTTTCCAATATGTTAAATTATGCTTGCTTTGATAACCTAATCTGCAAAAATTAGATACCTCATATCGTTTATAACCATGTTGGCGTAAAAAAGAAACTATGTAATCATAGAATTCTCTGTTCATTTCATCAGAGATTTCTTCTACTCCATCTTTATAAAACATAGTCCCTTTTTCTAAAATTAGAGAATAAATAGAAATATGATTAACATCTAATGACACGAATTTATTTAAATCATCTTTCAAATCATCAAATGTTTGATTAGGTAAGCCATAAATAAAATCAACATTTATATTGCTTATATACTTTTTTACTAGATTAATGAGATTAAAAACATCGACATTATAATCTCTATGAATTGACTTTAAAATATTCTTATTAAAAGATTGTAGGCCTATAGAGATACGATTAACATCATACTTTTTAAATATCGAGAGTTTACTTTCTGTTAACGATTCTGGATTAGCTTCAATAGTAAACTCAGTATTTATACTTTTTAATGGTTGGATGGCTAATAAAAGACTCTCTAGTTGCTCTTCGTTCAATATACTAGGAGTTCCTCCACCTATATAAATAGTATTAAAAAAATACCTCTTTTGTTCTAAGGTTTTAATGTCTTTAAGCAACTCTTTTAAATATAAGCTCTTAAAAGAGTACTCATCTATAACTTTTACAAAGTCACAATAAGGGCAAATTTTAGCACAAAAAGGTATATGGATATATAAACTATTTATTTTCTTGTTGTTTTTCGTAGTCATCAAATTGCTTTTGAGCTTCTGGATCATCAACTTCTTCAAGATAACGGCTTAATGTTTCATTAGCTGCTTGTTTTTCGTCTATCTCTTTTTTTTCTCCTTTGTCCTTGTTAATAACGAATTTTCTAATTAAGAAAACGAGTAAACATACTGCTCCGAATACAAGGACAATGTATAAAAAGTACATTCCTGTCGAGTTAAATACTGAGTCTAAAACCATGATAATTATTCCCTTCTAGTTTCTTTTAATTGGAGTATAAATGTATTTATTCTTAAGTTGCTTTTTCGAATAATAGCCAAGAGTAACTAATCCATCCATGCTACATCTAGCAGTTTCGTAAGCACATCCAACTTCTTTCTTATATTGAGCAATTGTATAAGACATCCCAACAGTACAATGTCTAGCATAGAAATAAGCTTGCCCACGAGTTAAAATTGGATTCATTTCAATTAATCTGTTTTCAAGTTTCGATGCTTCTTCTTCAGTTAAGTTAGCTGGAATGACAGAAATTGCAATTGTTTGATCAAATTGAACTGGTGCTACAGGAACATTTTCAACAGGTTTAGTTGTTATAACTTCTGTTTTAGGCGTTTCTAAAGCAACTTCTTCCTTAGTTTGTTCAGTAGATGTACTGTCTACAATTTCTGGAGTTTTATCTATTGTTTCTACTTCTTTATCTTCAACTTCTTCAATAGGTGTTATTGGAGCAGTTTCTAAAGGAAGTTTAACGCTCATTTCCTCTACGTTTAATGGCTCTCTATCGCTTTCTAAAGTTGCACAATTTTCAAAAGTATTTGTAGCCTCTTCTTCAGCACTAGTTACATCTTTTTGGAAAAAGCCATTTCTAATAGTTTTATGTTCTGCTTCTTCAGCTGTTGTTAATGCGCCTTCGATTAAACTATCAACTTTATCAAACAAGAACCATAATAAATAAGTTAAGTCATATGTTCTTTGACATTCAAAAATAACATTTTCAAGTTCTTCTTTATGGTTTAAGATAGCTTCAAAGTTAACATAAGCTGTACTTTCTTCATAATCATTACATGAAAGAATCTTTTTAAGCATTAAAACAGCAATTTCTTCGCTATAAGATTCAAATGGTTTGACATAGTAAATAAAATAGAATGCACAAACTGCTTTGATGAAAATTCCACATTCATGATAAGTGATGAAATTAATTAATTGATCCATATTACTTTCAATTAATTTACATGGAATGCCTAAATAAGTTTTTCCAACTAAATATTTGCTTAATTTATTATTTATTTCAGTCGTACGGTAGAATTCCGTTAAATCTTCTGTACCTAAAATCATAGAATAAAGATTTCCAATTGTATTTTCATCAACTTGCTCTAAAGGAAAACGTGCGATGTAATCAATACAATTGTTATATCTTGTAAGAATAGATAATTGAGGATCGATATTATACACATTGCCTGAAGCAATTCTATAAATCACATCTTCTGCAACTTCCAAGTTATAAATTTTAGCGATTTCTTTTAATATAAAAATTTTTGAATCGACTGAAAAAGCAGCTTCCGATTTAGTTGATAAAAGATCTTTATATTTCGAAGATAACTTTAAAAGTTTTCTTTCAATAGAATTGATCTTGTCAGTAATCTTAGGAGTTAAACAAACTGAATACTCAGTAGCATCAACATGTCTTAATCTAAGAGTATGGATAAAGTTTGATCTATATTTAAGTACTTGTGTCCAAATTCCATCAATAAGATTAGTATGTAAATCTTTTTTGATATCCTTTTGAGTCGCATAAATCTCATTGCTATATTTAACAGCTAATTCTTGTCCGCCCATTATTTTTACCTCCAAGAAAACATTAAATTAATTATAACATTTTATGGTCATTTATAAAGATAATTACTGAAAAACTACTAATTTTCTACTAATAATGCCATTAATCGTCATTATCAATACTAAGAATGGACATAAACGCTTCTTGTGGGACTTCAACAGAGCCAATAGACTTCATACGTTTTTTACCTTCTTTTTGTTTTTCTAACAACTTCTTCTTACGTGTGATATCTCCACCATAACATTTTGCTAAAACATCTTTTCTAACAGCTTTAATATCACATCTAGCAATTACTTTTCCATTAATTGCAGCTTGTACTGGAATCTCAAATTGTTGTCTAGGAATGACTTCTTTTAATTTAGAAACAATTTTTAATCCGCGTTTAAAAGCAAATGGCTTATAAACAATACTCGATAAAGCATCAATCGGATGCCCATTAAGTAAAATATCCATTTTTGTTAAATTGCTTTCTTTATATTCAGATACTTCATAATCCAAACTTGCATAACCTTTAGTAACACTCTTTAACGTGTCGAAAAAATTATAAATAATTTCGTTTAAAGGCATGTCATAAACTAAAATCATTCTTGTGTCATCGAAATATTGCAAGTCGATATGAATACCTCTTCTATCCATACAAAGTTGCATAATGTCACCAACATAATCTTTTGGTGTCATGATATTTGCACGAACATAAGGTTCTTCAATCTTTTTAATTGTTGTTACATCTGGTAATTGGCTAGGGTTATCTAAATCAATTACACTACCATCTGTTAAATAAACTTTATAAATAACACTTGGAGCAGTTAAAATCAAATCAAGCCCAAATTCTCTTTCAAGTCTTTCTTGAATAACATCCATATGTAATAATCCCAAGAAACCACATCTAAAACCAAAGCCTAAAGCTTGTGAAGTTTCTGGTTCAAATCTTAAACTAGAGTCATTTAAAGCAAGTTTTTCTAATGATTCTTTAAGATCTTCATATTTTTTACTATCAGTAGGGTAAATACCACAATAAACCATAGGATTAATATGTCTATATCCTGGTAAAGGAATTAATGCAGGTTTATCTTTTAAAGTAATCGTGTCACCAACATGAACATCTCTAATATCTTTAATTTGAGCACAAAGATAGCCAACTTCACCAGCATAAAGACCGTCAACTTGTACTTCTCTAGGTGTTCTAATGCCTAATTCAGTGACTAAAAAATCACATCCACTTTTCATCAAATGAATTGTGTCACCAACTTTTACTTGTCCTTCTTTTACTCTAATTAATACAACAACACCTCTATATGGATCATAGAAGCTATCAAAAATTAAAGCCTTTAAAGGAGCATCATTATCTCCTTCAGGAGCAGGAACATCAGTAACAATTCTTTCAAGAATTTCTTTGATATTTTGACCTGTTTTAGCGCTTACTAAAACAGCATGTTCACCATCAAGACCGATTCTTTCAGTAATCTCTTCTTTACACAATTCAATTGAAGCACTTGGTAAATCTACTTTATTAATTACTGGAACAATGAATAAGTCATTATCAACAGCTAAATAAACATTAGCTAAAGTTTGTGCTTCTACTCCTTGAGTAGCGTCAACTACTAAAACAGCACCTTCACAAGCAGCTAAAGATCTACTGACTTCATATGTAAAGTCGACGTGCCCAGGAGTGTCAATTAAATTGAAAATATAGTCATTCCCATCATCACTATGATATTTAACCGTGACTGCATTTAATTTAATTGTAATTCCTCTTTCTCTTTCTAAATCTAAAGAGTCTAAAAATTGCGATTTCATTTCTCGCTTTTCTACTGTTCTTGTTAATTCAAGAATTCTATCACAAAGTGTTGATTTGCCATGGTCAATATGTGCAATAACACTAAAATTTCTAATTTTTGATCGATCGTATCTCATAACTTTTAAAATTATATCATTAAAAAGGGGATTTATTTAATAATAAATATTATTAAACATTTATTTTTGCTTATAGAAGTTGACTAATTCTTCTTTCATAACATCCAAAGAAGTTATTTTTGAACAATTAGTCCATCTATTTTTGAATAAAGATCGATAAGTTGAATAAGAATATCTTTCATCAATTAATAAAGCTACTCCTTTATCGCTTTCTGTTCTTATCAATCTTCCTACAGCTTGCATAATTTTATTAATTCCAGGATTTATAAATGCATATGCATATCCAGAAAGACCATTAGTCGAATAATATTCATCAATTAATTTATTTTCTAAACTTATTGTAGGTAATCCAACTCCAATAATCACTAGTCCAATAAGTCTATCTCCAAGTAAATCAATGCCTTCACTAAAACTTCCACCCATTACACAAATCGCGACTGTTGTAGCGTTTGGATTAGGCTTTAATTTAGATAAAAATAATTCTCTATCATCTATATTCATAGATTTTTCTTGGTATATAAATCTATCATCTTTGATAGTTTTTGCTTTAATCATATTGAGGTATTCAAAACTAGGAGCAAAGACTATATAATTGCCAATTTTAGAATTAACCAAAGTATAAATTTCTTCGATTACATCAGGCAAAGTTCTTAATCTATCTTTATATTTTATTGAAGTTTTTGTATCTACTAAAACCTTCAAATTACTCGCTTCAAACGGTGAAGGTAAAGATAAAAAATCAAGTCCACTCTTTCCTAAAAGAACCTCTTGATAATAATCAATAGGATTGATTGTTGCGCTAAATAATGTAGCTCCTTCAAAATCATGTAATCTATCTAAAAGATAAACTGAAGGATTGATACAAAAATATTTAATAATAAAATCATCTTCGTTCTTCTTTAATACGATTTTATAATAGATATTTGATAACTCTATAATCTTTAAGAAGTTATAATTCATCCTCGAAAATTCATCAAGTTCTTCTATTTTAAGTTTAGGGTGTTCAGCTTTAAAATCTTTAATCTTTTTATCTAAATCTTTTAACGCACTTAAAAAATTTAAATCCACAGTTTCAAGAATCATATAATCTTCTTCACCATATTCAAAATCTTTAAATATATTTACATACGTTGTAACTTTTTTGATTCTATTAATTATAGACTTCTCGGTTTTATATTCTTTATTGATCTTCTTTTTCATTTTATTAAAGTAAAAAGAATTAAATTCAGCCGAATACATATCTCTACTTCTATCAACTAAGTTATGAACCTCGTCAACAAGTAGGAATTTTCTAAATTGAATAGGTGGATCGTCAAAGAAACGTTTTAGACTAGCTATAGGATGAAAAACGTAATTATAATCACAAACTACAAAGTCAGTGTATAAAGACAAATCTAAAGAGAGTTCAAAAGGACAAATTCCATTATTTTTTGCATACTCCCTAACAACAGAAGTTGTTATTAAATTCTCTTTAATTAAAATTTCTCTTAAAACAAAATTTACTTTATCATAGTAACCTTTAGAAAGCGGACAATCGTCAGGATTACAATTTTTTTCACAATGATTAGGACAAATCTTTTCTTTTGCAATTAATTCAACAGCGTTAATAAAAAATCCTCTATCTCTAATTAATTTGAAAGCATTAAAAGAATTGATGAATCCGGCGTTTTTTGGTGTAGCATAAAATATTTTGTTTATTCTATGATCTTTAAGACCAACAAGCGAACCATAAATTGTTGATATCGTTTTACCAATACCAGTACTAGCTTCAACAAAAGTAACTTTATGTTCTTTATAAGAATTTATCACTTCTTGAATCATTTCTTCTTGGCCTTGACGTGTTTTTTCAAAAGGAAAAGATAAATTTGTTAAAGATTGATCTCTTTTTTCTTCTCTTGTTTTTATAAGGCGGTAAAAATCGATATAAATACCAAAATAAGAATATATCTCTTTTAGTAGTTCATTAATTTTATAAGTAAAATTTACTATCTTTTTACTTGCGTCAATTTGACTTATATAAACTAAAGAAATATCGATTTCATCGATGTTTTTTTGCAATGAATAAATGTAAGCATAACAAATAGCTTGACCTAAATGCCAAGCTTTATTTTGCTTATAATAATTTTCTAAATCATCATTTGTGGTTTTAATTTCTTCAATCTTTGGACGAGCGTTTAAATCGATACCATCGCATCTGCCAAAAAGTTTTATAGTATAATCACCATAATTAAAAGTATGTTCTAATTGTACTTCTGACAAATAATTACCTTTTTTAGATTTCTGATAAATAGAATGGAGTTTTATCCCCTCTTGCATTGTGTTTTGGTTATAAACTCTAGTATCAATATCACCTTTTCTTAAAGCAAAATCTACTAATTGATGGACACTTAAAGATAAGCTATACATCAAATAACATCTCCAACGTTAAAAAAATCTCGATTACCGTTAAAGAAATCTTTAAAGTTCATAACTTTTTTTCCTGGTTTTTGAAGCGTTAGAATCGAAAGAGTGCCATCTTGTGTTTCAATATAAAAAGCACTCTTATCATACTTACTAATTTTACCTGGGATTGCATTTTCTTTAGAATCGACTAATATAGCTTTTTGAACCTTTATTTTTTCATTTTTATAGACAAAATATGCTCCTGGTTCAGAAGTCAATGCTCTAATCTTATTGATTACATCGACACTTTTTTGATTAAAGTTGATAATTTGATCTTCTGGTTTAACTTTTTTCGTAAAAGAAACTTCATCTAAATTTTGAGGCTCGCCTTGATAGTTTTCATTGACAATTTTTTCAATTCCTTCATCAAAAGCAACAAAAGCTGCTTCGGCAATTTTTAATTGCAATGTATCATAATTATCATCTTCACTAATTAAACATTCTGTTTTAAAAAACATATTGCCCGCATCCATTGCTTCAACCATTTCCATTAACGTGACACCTGTTACTTTATCGCCATTAAAAAGCGAAGCTTGAATAGGACTAGCTCCACGATATTTAGGTAATAATGAACCATGTAAATTTAAAGCTTTAATTTTAGGCGTTTCTAGTACTCCTAAAGGGACAATTTGCCCATAAGCCATAGTTAAAAGAATGTCAGGTTTTAATTCTTTTAAAAAGGAATAATCATCTCTAATTTTGTGTGGTTGAAAAACTGGAATGTTATGAATTAAAGCTACTTTTTTTACTGGTGTAGGTGTAATTATTTGTTTTCTTCCGATAGGTTTGTCTTCTTGAGAAACCACCGCTACAATATTGTAATTTTCCTCTATCATTCTCTCTAAAACATTGGCACTAATTTCTGGTGTTCCTAAATAAACAATACGTAAATCTTTTTTATCCATTATTTCAACCTCCTTTGCTTAACAATTTTATCAATTAATGATTGCATTTACTATCTATTTTATGATAATATTTCAATCGTATCGAAAGAGGTAACATTTATGGCAAATATTAAGTCACAAAAGAAAAGAGTTATTACAAACGAGAAAGCAAGATTAAGAAATGTTTCTTATAAATCAAAATTAAGAACTTCTATGAAAGCTGTCAGAGTTGCTGTTGAAGCAAAAGATGTTACTAAAGCAAATGAAGCTTTAGTTAAAGCTTTTTCAATTATCGATAGAGCTGTTATCAAAGGCATCGAACACAAAGGAACAGCTAGAAGACAAAAATCAAATCTTCAACTTCTTGTTAATAGCTTAAGCAAGTAGTTAAAATATTTCGACTTTTAGCTAACTTGACTCGATTAATTTCGAGTCTTTTTTTCGTTCTTTTTATATTAGAAATTAGCTAAGAAAATATCAAAAGCTACGAATCTATCGACTAAATTATGCTTTATTTGATAATCTAATTTATGCAAAGTAGCTATGAGATTATCAAACTTTTCTTCACTTATTAATTTTAAGTTTTTAAAAGCCATAAATACTCTTCCATTGCTACTTCCTGTTTTGGCAGCAATTTCATCCGCTTTATAATTTAAAATTGAAAGATTTTTTACATTAGAAAGATAAATAAGTGAGGAGCTAATTAAATTTATCAAAGTTACTGGTTCTACTCCTTGAACCCTTAAATCGCGATAAATTTTAATAGCTTCTTTTTTATTTCCGTTTATTAAATTATTTAAAACGCTAAAAACATCATCCTCTAGCGCATTAGGAATTAGTTCGTTTATATCATCAATATCAATACCATTAGCTTTATACATTAAAAGTTTAGTTGCTTCATTATTAAAAGAATATAAATCGTAATTAGTTCTTTTTATAAGTTCTGCCATGGCTTCTTCTGAAATAGTAACATTTCTTTTAGCGAAATAACTATGTACATATTGATTCCAATCACCTTTTGAAGGTTCTTTAAATTCCATAATTTTTCCATTTTGTTTAGCGTATTTAACAATTCCATTTTTAGAATCAATTTTTTCACCAAAAGAAACAAAAATAATTGAGTTAATATTATCCCCACTTTCAATAGATTTAACTAATTCTTTTAATTCTTTGCTATCAAATAACTTGTGTTTAGGTTTTGAAGTTTCTAAAAAATAAGAATCATAAGCAACGATTACTTTTTGTTCACCTGAAAGAGAAAATTGATCGTATTCATCAATTAAATTTCCTATCGTCTTTTCATTCATTGTTAATTTAACAATCTCAGAGGAGTCTCCTAATTCAGTTTTTACAATTTTATCAATTCTTTTTTTAATCGTGTATTCGCTATTACCAAACAAAATATAAATCATACCTTATTATTTTACTATAACTGGCGAAAAAAACGATACGTAATCGTTCCTTCTTGATCTGTTCTTCTAATAATAACGTTTTCTTTTTTAAGTGCATCTATTACTTCTTTATGAGGATGACCATATTGATTATTCTCTCCGCAACTAATAATAGCTTCTTTAGGTCTTAGCCAACTTACAAATTCACTAGATGTACTAGTATTACTGCCATGGTGACCGCATTTAAGGTAAGTAGCTTTTAAATCAGGAAATTTTCTCATTATTTTATTTTCAACACTTTTCGACGCATCTCCCATTAAAAGTAGAGAAATAGAACTTGTACTGCAATGTAGAACAATGCTTTTGTCGTTTTCTTCTACAACATTATTAATATCAGTATTTATGTTGTATATAAATAAATCACCAATTCTAAGCTCATAAAAGTTAGTATAATCATACACTTTATCTACTATAAAATTATTTTTAAGACTAGTTGAAGCATAATAATGATCCATATCATAATGAGTGATTATTAAATAATCAATCTTATAAATTTTGTTCTTTCTTAGATATGGTATTAAATTATTTGTAGCTATATCTTCTTTTAATGATCCACCAGTATCAACTAGTATATTTTTGCCATTATAAGTTAGTAAAGTCGAATCTCCTTGGCCAACATTAATGAAGTGAATATTGAAATATAAATAATTATTTAAAGGCAAAAAATAAAGACATTGAAACGCCATTAGAACTAATCCAATCTTTTTATATATAAACTTATTTCTCGCTTCTAAAAAGTATAAAAGAACAAAAATAAGAACATAGTAAGCGACCAGTAAATATTGATTAAAAGGCGGAGCGTTAATATTTAGATATTTCAAGTTTATTGCATCTAATATTTTATAATCTATATAAAGCAAACCAGATATAATAGGTATTTTAATCATGAAAACCGATGGCAATAATAACGCAATCAAAAACGAATTAATAGGAATAAATACGATGTTTACAATATTATTAGCGACATTAATACTTTGATTAAAATAAAGATTAAAAGGGATAAATAATAAAAATAACACAAAGTAAAAATGCATTTTTCTCATAAATTTCTTTTTTGAATTTATAATAGTATTAGCAAAATATAAGCCAAAAGTTATAACCATAGGAACTTGAATAGAGAGGCTATTAATCAAATGTCTATCTAGTAAAATCAATACCAAAAAAGGTACACACTTTAATTTTAAATAATTAATTTTGCGATCTTTAAGCATATAAAAATAGCACAAAATCCTATAAATAAATACCCTTATAATTGATGGTGAGTTAATATTTAAAACCAGCAATGGTGAGATAATAATTAGCGAAATAGTATTAGAAGCTTTTTCTTTCAATTTCAAAGAAAACAATCTGTTCAAATTGTAAAACAAAGTATTAACTAAAAGACCCGAAAAGTTCATTAAAATAAGAAATCCAGCACTTTTTAAAGATACATAAACTTCGTTATCATAAGAGCTTTCTCCAAATAACAACGCTTTTATAATCACTTGCTCATGTATAGCAGGAAATTGAGATAAAATTGTATTTTTAATTTGTACAATATTTAATGGATTATTTATAAGTGTTGTATATGATTTAGCTGTAATTTCTCTATATACACCTTTGTCATCCAAAAAATTAGCAAAATTAAAGCCTGACTCTAGAGGTTTTTTATATGGTAAGAATTCTGCAAGTTCACCATTAACTTGTATCAAGTCGAATAAATCTACATTTTCATCTTTTATTTTTAGATATATTTTTTCTAAGCCGTCAAAGAGTATCACATAACTATTTTTCTTTTCTATTACTACGCCAGTAAAAACGCCATCATTTTGTAATGTACTAATCGGTAATAAAGAAAATAAAATAGATACTGAACATAAAATTATTAAAAATGTCAAAAAACATCGATTACATCGATATTTCAGCGACACTACTACAATTACAAATATTAAAATAACACATGAAATGAACCATTTTTCCACGCAAAAAAGAGAATAGGATGAAACCATAGCTAATAAAGTTAAAAATAATTTCATCCTTACTTCTCTTAATTATGCAAATAAATATAGTCTTTTACTTTAGCAAAAGTAGCATTACCAATACCATTTACATCCATTATGTCTTCTAATGTATAAAAAATACCATTATCATTACGATATTGGAGGAGTTGAGTTGTAACAGCATCTCCAAAACCATTAATAGTCATCAACGTCTCTTTATCCGCATCATTGATGTTAACCTTTTCAATCGGAGTTTCAGCACATACATCCTTTACATCATATTTTGGAGCAATGTAGTATTCTTGATTTTGTTCAATTTTAGCATCAATATAATAAGCTCTTTCGTCAGCATTATTATTAGTGCCGCCAGCTTTTTCGATCAAATCTTGCATTGTCGCCCCTTCTTCAAGGATATAATTCCCAGGTCTAACAACTTCTCCTGTGATTCCGATAGTAATTTTGTTTTGATCACCACTATTACTATCTCCATTTTGTTGCGTATCGTTTGGTTGTGCTTGAGTTGCTTTAGGAATAAACGCAAAAGCAATTAAGCCAATTAAGGTAGCTACGCAAACACCTACAATGATTTTAATCATAAAAAAATCTCCTTTCACCTAACACAAACGGTAGAAAAGGAGATTTTTTCAAAATTTGTTTTAAATTATTTAATTTTTAAAATTTTAACTTTATATGGTTTGTTAACTTTAACAGTAACTTCGTCGTTAATTTTGTGTCCGACTAAAGCTTCACCTAAAGCACAAACGTTTGAAATTTTAACGTTATTAGGATCACTAATTGGATCGCTTTCAATTGAAGAAACAATTTTAACTGTGAATTCTTCATTTAATAATAAATCTAAGTATGTGACTGTGTTAGAAATATTAACAGTTTTGCTTTTTCCAGCATCAGCAACAACTTTAGCATTAGCTAAAATAGCGCTAATTTGGTTAATTCTACCTTCGATTTCAGCTTGTTTATTTCTAGCTGCATCGTAGTCAGCGTTTTCACTTAAGTCACCCATAGCTCTAGCGTTTTCTAAAGCTTCAATGACAGCAGGTCTTTCTACGTCGATTAAATTTCTATATTCTTTCTTTAATTGTTCAACACCTTCTTGTGTTAAAATAATTTCATTTGTATTTGCCATAATTTACCTCTTGAATCTTATAGATTATATCAATATTTATTACTTTTTTAAATACAATAAATTAGTCTTTAATGTCTTGTATTGTTGGGTCAGTGTTGTAAGCTTCTAAAACTTCATCAGCTTCCTTTAATTCTTCTTCGTCAGTGACCTCAAAAAGTTCATGATCTTCATTATATTTCATTAATATAACTTCTTCTGGTGAAGATGGCTCATATAAGAAAACATATTCAGCACCACGTTCTTCGTTTTCGAAAGTGAATAAAATATTCATTAAATATTCATTACCTTCTTCATCATAAATTACGATTTCATCATCATTTCTTGGTTCCATTTTGGTGACTCCTTAAAAAATCTTCTAAAATAACTACAGCACTCATCATATCAATAATCTTTTTGATTTTTTCTTCTTTCATACCTTGGTCTCTTAATCTTTCGCGAGCCTCAATTGTAGTGAAACTTTCATCGATGTAATAAACTGTAATATCACTTTTAACCTTTAAAATATCATCAATAAATCTTCTCACAGATTCACAGCGATCTCCTTCAGTTAAATCTAAACGTCTAGGCAATCCGATTACTACATTTTTAATGTTTTCATCAATAAGATATTCTAATAATCTTTCTCTAGCTTTCTTATAATTGCCTCTTTCAAAATTAAAATTTTCTCTAGGATGAACTATTCCTAAGGAATCACTAGTTGCGATTCCTAAACTTTTAGTTCCTAAATCAAGTCCGATATATCTATCCATTTTATAAAATAAAATCTTTTGTAATGGTGCTTAATTTTGATAAATCATTAACACTTCCTTGTGCACGATCATCTTTTCCACCACCATTACCGCCAAGAATTCCAGCGATTTTCTTTAAGGCTTTTCCGCTTGAGAATCCTTTTGCAACGACAGATTTTGATGCAGCTACCATAATTGGATGTTTTCCTGCATCATTACCAATTAAAACAAGAGCATAATCATTAATTGAACCTTTGACAATATCAATAACGTTCATTAAGCCATCTCTATTTAAATCATCAAAGTATCTGATTGCACATCCATTTTTCTTAATTTCTTCGATTAAATCGAGAGATTTTAAAGCTGCAAGTTCTTTTAATGTTGCATTTAATTTTGTTGTTAATTCACTATTTGTTTCATTAAGTAAAGAGATTCTTGGAAGAATTTCTACATTACCTTTACAGCCTAAATTTTCTTTTACTTCGTTTAATAAATCATCTTTTGATTTTAAATATTCATAAGCTGCATATCCTGTTTTTGCTTCAATTCTTCTAACTCCGCTAGCAATAGCTCCTTCACTTACTAAAGCAAATACACCAATATCGTTTGAATTATTTACATGAGAACCACCACAGAATTCTTTTGAAGTGTCTCCAAAACAAACTACTCTAACTTCTTTGCCATATTTTTCATCAAATAATGAGATAGCTCCGATTGTTTTTGCTTCTTCGACTGGTAAAACTAATGTTTGTCTTTCAATCGATTCGTTAATGAATTCATTAACATATTTTTCAATTTTGGTTAATTCGACTTGAGTAATTTTTCTATCAAATGAGAAGTCGAAACGTAAATATTCTTCATTTACGAAACTACCTTTTTGATGACATTCATTACCTAAAACTTTAATTAAAGCACTTTGTAATAAGTGAGTAGCACTATGGTTTTTCATAATTGCGAAGTGCTTTTTCTTTTCAACAACTAATTTAATTTCATCACCCATTTTAATTGTTCCATATAAAACTTTTACGTGATGTAAATGTTGTTTATTAGGTGCTTTAGTGACATTTAATACGTTTGCCTTAAAGTTTTCGTTTTCAACAAAACCTGTATCAGCAACTTGTCCACCCATTTCAGCATAGAAGTTTGTCTTTTCAAAGATAATTTCGCCTTCATCTTCAAGTTCTTCAACTTTAACACCATCTTTAAATAAACCAACAACTTTAGAAGTAATATCTTTATAGTCATAAACATATTCACTTGGTGTATCAAATTCTAATAAATCTTTTGATTGTTTATTGAATGATTCAATATTTTTTCTTGAAGCACGAGCTAATTCTTTTTGTTTTTCCAATGAAGCTTTAAATCCAATTAAATCAACTTCAACATTTTGTTCACTACACATTTCGATAGTTAATTCGATTGGGAAGCCGTAAGTATCATATAATTTGAAAGCATCTTCTCCAGAAAGTTTAGTTGAATCTTTTAACATACCTTCAAGAATTGTTTCACCAGTGCTTAATGTTTTGATAAAACGTTTTTCTTCGTTTTCGATTGTCTTTTTAATAGAAACGTCTTTACCAACTAAGTAAGGATAATATGGTTTCATGATTTCGATAACTGTATCAACAAGTTTATAAAGGAAAGGTTCATATAATCCTAACTTTTGACCGTATCTCATTGCTCTTCTTAATAATCTTCTTAAGACATAGCCTCTACCTTCATTTGAGAAAGTTTCTCCATCAGCTAAAGCAAATGTACATGTTCTAATGTGGTCAGCAATAACTCTATAAGGCATTAAGTATTTACCTTCATATGGCTTATCACAAAGTTTTTTTGTTGATTCAATAATTGGGAAGAATAAATCTGTTTCAAAGTTAGTGTCTGTACCTTGAATTACACAACAAATTCTTTCAAGTCCAGCACCTGTATCGATGTTTTTATGTGGTAATTCTTTATAATCTTCTCTTTTAACTCCGTTTACAGCGTTATATTGAGAGAAAACGATACCCCAAATTTCTACATAACGATCATTTTCCATATCGTTTTTAAGTAAATTAATACCAACATTTTCTGGATCCCATTTTTCTCCTCTATCAAAGAAGACTTCAGTATTTGGTCCGCATGGTCCTTCACCAATTTGCCAGAAATTACCTTCAAGAGGGATGATGTGTGATTCATCTAATCCAGCTTTAATCCAAAGTTCTCTAGTTTCTAAATCTGTTGGATGATAAGTAACATAAATTTTTTCTTTTGGTAAATCGAAATATTTAGGATTAGTTAAGATGTCATATGCCCAAGCAACGACTTCTTTTCTAAAATAATCTCCAATTGAGAAATTACCTAACATTTCAAAGAATGTATGGTGTCTAGCTGTTTTACCAACGTTTTCAATATCATTTGTTCTGATACATTTTTGAACGTTAGTGATACGTTTCGAATCAGGAATTTCACTTCCGTCAAAATATTTTTTCAATGCAGCAACTCCAGCATTAATCCAAAGTAAACTTGGGTCGTTATGTGGAATTAAACTTGCACCTGGTTCTATCATGTGGCCTCTTTCTTTAAAGAAATTTAACCATGTGTTTCTGATTTCTTGCGAAGTCATGTAGTGCATAAAATTTCCTCCTATAAAATAAAAAAATCCTAGAAAAAATATCCTAGGAACGAATTTATCGCGGTACCATCCTATTTCTTAATAAAATAAGCACTTAATTTTCTAAAACTTAACGCGTTTAACGGGCTCTTAACCTCTTAAAAGGAACGGCTAATTTATTTCGATTCATGAGCTTTCACCATCCGCTCACTCTCTAAAGAATTTCCATAAATTTCTTTCCTGGCTAGATTATAATTTTTATATCAAATCTTGTAAAGTAATTTTACTATTTATATATAAATAAAGATAAAGACCCCCCTAGAAATTCAATCTCACCAACGTAACATATTAAATTTATCATTTTATTTTTAGTTGAATTAAATTCTTATGTTTTTTGCTATAAAAAAATTCAGGTCTCATAATAAGACCTGAATAAGAGGGAATCAATATTTTATCTTCTAACCATTACGACAATAGTTTGAATTAAGGCGATTAATGTAGCAACGATTCCAAACACACCAGCAACTAAAGCTCCGATATCAAGATATGTAATTGTTCCATATTTTGATCCTGCTAAGCCACCAATTGTATCAGAGTTGACTGCTGAGAAAAATTGTCCGCCACATAAAAGCAAAACTGAACCTACTGCTAAAATGATTGTTCCTAAAAGCATTCCGATTTTATTCTTTCTTAATAAAGCAATTGTTAAAGTTGCAACCGCTAAAAGAACTAATCCGATGATGACTCCATAATTAACATTGAGTTCGATAGATAAAGTTGGCTCTGTCACATCAGTTACTTTATCGCCTGCGATAACGAACGAGGAATATTTTGTTGAACCACCAAATACAGCAGTTAAACCAACAAAAGTAAAACCTACACCAATGATGTTATCTAAAACTGTAGTTGTAGCTGCAACAGAAACACCACCACTTGCATCAACTGCGAAGAAACAAACAAGTCCTACAACAGCTAATAAAACGATCAACAGAGTTCCGATTAAATTTAAAACTCCTCCGCGTTTTTTCTTGGATTTTTTTGCCATTATTTTAACCCTAAACGTTCTTTAAAAATAAAAAGAACTTCCTTTCATGAATAATTTTACCACGAGTATTCCTAAAAGAAAGTAAAATAATAAAAAATATAAGTTTTGCCTAGTTTTTTAGTAAACCTTTATAAAAAACTTTATCAATTAGGCCTCCACCTAAACAAACATCTCCATCATAGAAGACACATGCTTGACCTGGAGTAACAGCTTTATAAGGTTTGTCATAAACAAGTTTAATCGAACCATCTTCTAAATTATAAACTGTAACACCTTGGTCTTGTTGACGATATCTAAACTTAACAAAGATATGTTGACCATCAACTAATTTTTCATTGAATAAATTAATGTTATTTATAATTGCTTCATCACTAAAAAGATGTTCATCTTCACTTCCGCTAGCTACATATAAAATATTATTGATAGCATCTTTTTTACAAACAAACCAACCTTGGGTAGGCAAGCCATTGATACCACCAATTCCTAAACCTTTTCTTTGTCCTAATGTGTAATACATTACTCCATCATGTTCACCTAAAACTGTATTAGTAGTGATATCGACGATTTTTCCTTTTTTAGCTGGTATATAATTTTTTAAGAATTCTTTAAAATTTCTTTCTCCGATAAAACAAACTCCAGTTGAATCTTTTTTATCTTCAACACTTTCTAAATTTAATTCGTGGGCAATACGTCTAACTTCTGCCTTATCAATATCTCCAAGTGGGAATAAACAAGACTTTAATTGTTCACTACTTATTTGACTTAAAAAATATGTTTGATCTTTATTTAAATCGTGAGCTTTATATAAATAAGTTTTGCCATCTTTATCAACTCTTTTTGCATAATGACCCATCGCAATCATGTCACATCCATTTTTCTTTGCGAAATCTAAAAAAGGACCGAACTTAATATACTTGTTACAGAAAATATCTGGATTAGGTGTTCTTGCTAATTTATATTCATTTAAAAAATAAGTAAAAACATTGTCCCAATATTCTTTAACGAAATCGATTCTCATCATTTTTAGTCCGAGTTTTTCAGCGACTAAACAAGCATCATGATAATCTCTTTCTTGTGGACACATGTCATCATTAACTGTTGGATTGCCTAAAACATCATTATTTGCCATTGAGTCCCAATTTCTCATGAAGCAGCAAATAACTTCATGGCCAGCTTCTTTTAATAAATATGCAGCGACAGCGCTATCTACTCCGCCGCTTAATCCTAACATTACTTTCATAATTAAAATCCAAGTTCCTTACTATCGATTACTAAAGTGTATGGTCCATCATTGATTAATTCAACTTTCATGTCTGCTCCAAATACACCAACTTCAACTTTATAGCCTAAATTTCTTAAAACTTCATTGAACTTATCGTATAAAATGCTTGCTTCATCAGGACGCATGCAATTTATATAACTTGGTCGATTACCTTTTCTTAAATCTGCATAAATTGTAAATTGAGAAACGCTTAAAATTTCACCTTTTACATCATTCAATGACAAATTTGTTTTACCGTTTTCATCTAGGAAGACTCTTAATTTGGTAATTTTGTTTGCCATTTTTTCTAAAATTTCTAAATTGTCACCTTCAGTGAAACTTACTAATAATAAATAACCTTTATTAATTGAAGAATATAATTTGTCTTCAATTGTTACGCTTGCTTTTAAAACTTCTTGTAATACGATTTTCATACCGGTTATTATACATAAATTTTAGCCAAAAATATAGATATAATGGACATAATTAGAACACGCTATTTAATTAAAAATTAAATAATCTCTCACTTTAATGTATAATTGAAACTATGATTAAACCATTAGCATTTAGAATGCGCCCTAAAAATTTAAACGATGTTATTGGACAAGAAGAATTAGTTGGACCTAATGGATTTTTGTCTTCAAGTGTAAATAAAAAGATACCTTTATCTTTTATTCTTTTTGGTGAGCCTGGAACTGGTAAAACAACGATTGCTGAATGCTATGCTAATTCTTTAGGTGCTCATTACACATTAATTAATGCAGTAACATCAAACAAAAAAGACATAATTGACGCAATTGAAGCTAGTAAAAATTATTCATGTTCTATTTTAATCATCGATGAAATCCATCGATTAAATAAAGATAAACAAGATATTTTATTACCTCATGTTGAAGATGGAACGATTTATTTAATCGGAGCAACTACTGCTAATCCTTATATTTCAATAAATAAAGCTATAAGATCTAGATTACATTTATTAGAAGTCAAAAGATTAAACAACGACGAAGTTGTAGAAGCTTTAAAACGAGCCATAGCATCACCAAAAGGACTTAATGGAAATTTAAATATTGATGATGAATCTTTATTTTATATCGCTAAGAAAAGTAACGGTGACATCCGCTTTGCTCTTAACTATTTAGAGATTCTTTCTATTAATTTCGATAAGCAGCTTATTGACATCAACAAAACTAGCTCTGTCGTTAAAGTATCGAATTCATCGATAGATAATGACGAAAACGGACATTATGATGCCGTTTCAGCAATGCAAAAATCTATTAGAGGAAGCGACGTAAACGCTGCACTTTATTATGCCGCAAGATTATTAGTTAATGGCGATTTAGAAAGTTTAACTAGACGTTTATTAGTTTGTGCTTATGAAGATATCGGGATCGCAAATCCTCAAGCATGTATGAGAACTAAAATTGCTATTGAAAGTGCGTATGAAGTTGGTTTACCTGAAGCGATTATTCCTTTAGGAGTTGCTATTGTTGATCTAGCTTTATCTCCAAAATCAAAAGCAGCTTATGAAGCTATGAATAGCGCATATGAAGAAGCTAAAGATACACCATTAGATGTTTTAGATTATTTAAAATATACTCCAGTTGGTGTTCAAGAAGTTGATAAATATCCTTATGATAATCCTGAGTTATGGTTGCACCTCCAATATTTACCAGAAATTATTAAAAATAAGGAATTTTATTCACCTAATCCAAGAACTTCTTCAAAATACGAAAAAGGTCTTAATGAAATATATAAACATTTAAAATCCATTAAACGTTCTAACAATATGCGACAACTAAAATCTCAATATCCAAAAAAATAACGATGTAGTCATTATTTTGACGACATCGTTTTTTAAAATCTATTCATTATCATTTTTTGTTAATATACCGTAATAAAATTTTACGCTAAAATTTTCCATAAAAAAATCCTCTTATTTAAAGAGGATTTTTTTCTTAATTATCTCTACTTGCTAATGCAATTAAGACAAACTTTAATACGTATGTGAATATCGCAATAAAGTCTGCATAAATTGTAAAAGCACAATAAATTGTTAAATTTGTTGCTCCTTTATGTGCGCCTGCTTCAGCAATTTGTCTAATTCTAGCGAAGTCGATAATCGTATAAAGTAAGAATACTATAAAGAAGATACCTTCCATGAGCCAATATATTCCAGCTTGAGCGAAATATAACTCATAATTTCCACCAAATAATGCAAATGGGAATATAACAAGATTAACAATACAAAGTAATAAGATAGCCATCGTTAATACACTAGTAATTTTTAAGAATATGTTCATCTTATTATGCGTTAAATAACCAATACCACACATTCCTAAGAAAATTAAAGCTGTAATTCCTAGCGATACACCGATAACTAACGGATCTTGAATTAATCCTGCTATGCATCCAAACAAGACACCATAAATAACTGCGTAAGCGATATATGGTACCAAAATCGATTTACCATTCGCCTTTGTTAATCGAGTAACGATTTGAAAGTTGATGATGATCATCGCAATCAAACTTACAACAAGGAAGACGCCATAGAACATCACAACACTAGCATATTCTAGTGTACTAAATAACCATGATAATCCAAGTGTAATAATTGATGTGACTAAGATTCCTAATCCGAAGTACAGAAACACTTTTCCATAGAACGAAGATTTTTTTACTTTATCATCAAGGAACGACATATCGACATAATTATTGTCGAAATTATTAGGATTTAAATTTGCATTTCCTTCCATCTAATCCCCTCCTCTAATAAATATAATAATCTAAATAAGATTTTTTTAAAATGCGTATTTTTCTAAAAAGGCTTCGATTTAAACTTTGTTTAAGGTTTAAAAAAATCGCTCTTCTTTTTTACGGAAGAGCGAGAAATTTATTCGATTAAATCGGTAAAATTAATTAATGTAAGAAGTTAATAATTCTTTATATGATCCGACTTCTAATGAAGCGCCACCAACTAAAGCACCATCGATATCTTCTTGTGATAAATATGCTTTAACTGAAGCTGGTTTAACACTTCCGCCATAAAGAATTCTGATTTTATTAGCGACTTTTGCTCCATATAATTCACGGATAACTCCTCTAATAAATCCACAAATATCTTCAGCGATTTCAGTAGTAGCGTTTTTGCCTGTACCGATTGCCCAAATTGGTTCATATGCGATAACAACTTTAGTCGCATCTTCAGCAGTAACATCTTTAAAGCCAGTAACGATTTGTTCCTTAACAAATTCTTTTGTTTGATTAGCTTCAAATGTTTCTAAAGATTCACCACAACAATAGACTGGGACCATTCCGTTAGCTAAAAGTGCTAAAACTTTTTTATTGCACTTTTCACTAGTTTCATTATCGTAAGTTCTTCTTTCTGAGTGTCCGATAATAACCCAATCAATGTTGATATCTTTTAACATTGGGATGGAAATTTCACCAGTATAAGCTCCTTTAGCTTCATAATGGCAGTTTTCAGCACCAACGATTAAACTTTTTCTTAAAATTTTCTTAACTGGAACTAAGTCAATATAAGGAACGCAAACACCCATATCAACTTTATTTGCACGAGCTAATTTTCCTAATTCTTTAGCTTCTTTTGCGAATTCAACAGCTTCAGTAACTGTTTTATTCATTTTCCAGTTTCCTAATAATAATTTTCTTCTCATAAATTATCCAATAATATCAATTCCTGGGAGGTGACCGTTATTTTCGATCATTTCAAGTGAAGCTCCTCCACCAGTTGATACGTGTGAGAACTTAGTTGTAAAGCCAAATTGTTTTGCAGCAGCAGCGCTATCTCCACCACCAATTACTGAGAATGCATTTTTGTTATTTGCAATCGCTTCGCAAACACCGATTGTACCTTTTTGGAAGTTCTTATCTTCAAAAACGCCCATTGGTCCATTCCAGAAAATTAATTTTGCGCTAGCGATTTCTTTTGAGAAGAGTTCGATTGATTTAGGTCCGATATCTAATCCTTCAAATCCTGCTGGAATTGGTTCTAAATTATTAACTACATGGATCTTATCTTCATCGTAATTGTCAAATCCGTTAGCAACAACATTATCGATTGGTAAAACGATTTTACCGCTTTCATAACATTTTTTAGCATATTCTAATTGGTCAATTTCGCATGGTGATTGTCCAATATCTTTACCTAAAGCTTTTAAGAAAGTGTAAGCCATAGCTCCACCAATTAAAATCTTATCGCATTTACCAAGTAAAGAATCGATGACTTTAATTTTATCGGAAACTTTAAATCCACCTAAAATAGCGATGTAAGGATGTTCACTTCCTTCAACACAAGCACCTAAGTTCTTAACTTCTTTTTCCATTAAGTAACCTAAAGCAACCGGTTTTCCTTCAGCTTTTAAAACCTCAGGGACACCGTATGTTGAAGCGTGTGCTCTATGTGCGCTTCCGAAAGCATCCATAACGAATCCATCAACATAGCTTGCCCATTCTTTAGCTAATTCAGGATTGTTTTTACTTTCACCTTTTTCATATCTTGTATTTTGAACAAGTAAAACTTCTTTAGCTTTTAATCCTTCAATTGCTGTTTTGAGTTCTTCACCACTTGTAGCGCCACAGAATTTAACTGTATATCCAGCTAAATGTTTTTGTAAAACAGGGAGAACAAATTCCATATTGTTCTTTTCTTTTTGTTTAGCGATTTCTGCATCGTCAACTTTTCCCCATTTAATTTTGCCTAAGTGTGACATTAAGACTAAAGCTGCCCCTTTTTCTAAGAGAGCTTTAATTGTTGGTAAAGCTTGAACAACTCTGTTATCATCTCTGACTTCTGAACCCTTTAATGGGACATTAAAGTCGACTCTAACAAGAATCTTTTTACCATCAATATTTGTTAAATTATCGATTGTATTCATGTTTTTCTCCTATTTATTAGACTACTAATAACATCTTTAATTATACTATAAAACAGCTCGATTTGTTACTAAATATTAGTCTAAAATTGTAAGCATTTTGATAAAAAATGCTCTAAATGGTTTCCCACTTAGAGCATTAAAGATTGATCAATTAAAGTCCGAGAACTTTGCCCATATGAGCAACAAGTCTGATCATTTGGCATGTGTATGAATATTCGTTGTCATACCATGAAACGACTTTGACTAATTCTGTTCCATCTGGTGATGTGAAGACTTTAGTACCTGTTGCATCAAAGATTGAACCATGTGTTTCGCCTAAGATATCGCTTGAGACGATTTCATCTTCTGTGTAAGCTAAAACATCTTTTAATGTTGTTTCGCTTGCTTCTTTCATAGCAGCATTGATTTGTTCAGCTGTAACACCTTTTGTTTTTAATGTTAAGCTTAAGTCAACTAATGAACCATCGCAAACTGGGACTCTGATAGCACCACCTTGCATTCTTCCTTTTAAACTTGGGATAACAAGGTTGATAGCTTTAGCAGCACCTGTTGAAGTAGGAACGATGTTAGCAGCAGCTGCTCTTCCTCTTCTTAAGTTACCTTTTTTAGCAAGGTCAAGTGTTGTTTGGTCATTTGTATATGCGTGGACAGTTGTCATGTAACCTGCATCGATTCCGAATTTTTCTTCGAGAACTTTACAAACTGGACCTAAGCAGTTTGTTGTACATGAAGCACCACTAATAATTGTATCTTCTTTTGTTAATTCATCACTGTTGACACCGTAAACAAATGTTGGAGTTTCTTTATCGCTAGGTGCACTGATAACAACACCTTTAGCTCCACCACATGTCATATGAACACTAGCGTCTGCTTTTCCTTTAAATCTACCTGTACATTCGAGAACGATTTCTGCACCGTAGTCTTTCCAGTTTAATTTAGTTGGATCAGGTTGTCCTAAAACTTTGATTGCTCTTCCGTCAAAGATAATGCTGTTTGTTTCTTCATCATATCCGATTTTATCAGCATTCCATTTTCCGTGAGCTGTATCATACTTTAATAAGTAAGCGAGTGTTTTTGCATCTACTAAGTCGTTGATAGCAACAACTTCAATTCCTGTTTCTGCACAGCGTCTGAATGCGAGACGTCCGATTCTTCCGAATCCATTAATAGCAACTTTTAATGCCATAATATTTAAATTCCTCCTTTAGAATTTTATCGTGTTTATTATATACCAAAATATTGCAATTTGAAATACATAAGATTAGGAATTAATTACCGATTTTATAAAAGCAATCTTTAGATTAAATTATTTATAAATAATTTCATTTATTTCTTAATATTTCTTTTTCCTATTCTTAATTATATAAGCATTTGAGTTTCGAATGAAATAACGCGATATACAAATTAGAATATTTGCAATGCTTTTCCTAAAACATTTCATTTATTACGGAATTAGCGAAAATCTGACGTTCAAACTTAAAAATACTTGTTTGTTTTTTAAATATTGATTTTCTATTTATGAATGTTAAAATATTAGCGAATTGAGTTTCTCAATTTTTATGGAGGAAATTTAAAATGGCAGTTAAATTAACAGTCAACACAGACACATGTATTGGATGTGGATTATGTGTTGGAAACTATCCAGAAGCATTCGAATTTGACGACGAAGGAAAAGCAAAAGTTGTCGCTGAATTAGATGACGCAACAGCAGAAGACGCAATCGCAAATTGCCCTGCAGCAGCTATCGAAAAATAGTTTTATAACTAATTGTTATTAAAAAATCCTCGATGTAATCGAGGTTTTTTATTTTATTTGAGCTTTTTCTAATATGTATCTTAATGGCTTATAGCAGATGAATGTTGCGCCAATTACAATCCCGTTTTTTATTAAATTAAACGGCAATAATAAGATCGCTAAACGTATATCCCAATCAGACATATTAGTCCGTCCAAATACACCGCCAATTTGTTCCCCAATGAAGCCATCTTTAAATCCTAAAACTACTTTATATAAAGGAAAGATGGTATAAAGATTAACTACTGTTGAGAAAAATAAAGTAGATAATAAGCCAACTGTTGTCCCTATAATCGCACCTTTTATTGTTCTATTTTTCGAATAAATTAAAGATGCTGGGATAACTAAAGCTAACGAGAACATAAAATCGCCTAATTCACCAACATACATCGTTTGACTCATCGGTAATTTAATGAGCGTTTTTAATATAATTTCAAATAAGCCAAGTAAAGGACCATAAGCAAAACTTGATAAAAGTATTGGGATATCCTCTAAATGTACATTCATAAACCCAGGAGCAACAAAAGGCAAATTAAATTGTAACCCCGGTACGCAATATAAAATTGCTGCAATTCCACCAAAAATAGCGGTTCGACTTACATAAAAAATAAGTTTGCGTGAATCCATAAAAAAATGACCTCCACTTCAGGTCATAAAAAATAAAGAATCTACTTCTTTCATCCAGACTTTACTGTTGCCACAAGAATTTCACTTGTTCATGAGTATGTTACTCTCGCGGGGTATACCGCCAGTAAGGAATTACACCTAACCCTGAAGTAATCTTATAATAAAATAAAGAAAACCATTTTGAAAGCATTATAATAAAAAATATTAAATTTTAAGCAACATCGTTTTTTATAAAAATCAAAATTTATTCGATTACAGGCTTATTTTAACGACATTAGTCTAGCATACTCTTCAATGATTTTTTAACAATTCTTAACGCTTTACTTATCTTAGTTTTTGAACTTCCTCTGATGATAATTTTATTATCTTCAAGAGTAATATATATTCCAGATTTCAATTTTCCTTTTTGTTTTATTCTTTGCACTAAAGCTTCTGTATCCCTAACGCTAAGATTTTTTTCATATATTAAACGGACAATATTTAATATATCATCATCACTTAATCTAGAAATAGCTTTAGCATGTCCAAAACTTAATTTATTAGTTGATACGTCGTCAATTACTTCTTCTGGTAAAGTAAGTAAACTTAGATAATTCGATACTTGGGCACTAGATTCATGAAGAATTCTAGCGATATCTCCTTTTTTATAATTAAAATTCTCATTTAAACACTTAACTACAGACGCTACTTCAATAGGATTAGCATTTTTATTTTCTCTAGAGTCAGCAAGTAAAATGAGTAAACTTTCTTCTTCATTATAATTTGAAACGATGATAGGAATTCTATCATGTTTCATTTTTTTACAAGCAACCCACCTTTTTCTACCGATTAAAACCTCATACTTTTCACTTTTTGGAGGTTTAATAACGATTAATGGGTTATATAAACCATTCTTTTCGATGGATTGAATAATTGTATCAATTTCTTTCTTATTGTATTTAATCTTCTTAATAAAATGATTGTCACGTAAATCTTTATAAGAAACATATTTAATATTTTCAATCTTATAATTCTTTTCAATGTGACTTATGACGTCAGTTTTTGAAAACTTTTCAATTAACTGTTCAAGATTTGTCTTAAGAAGTTTATCTGTCATTATCAATAACCTCTCTAGCTAATTGACAATATGATAAGCTACCAGCGCTAGTAGGTTTATATAAAACACATGGAATTCCTCGAGCAGTTGCTTCACTCAAAGCGATATTTCTAGGAATTAATACATTAAAAGTCGATTCTCTAAACAATCCTTTAACTTGATCAACAACTTCTTTTCCTAATTTAGCTCTATTTTCATACATAGTTAATAAGAAACCTTCAATTGTAAGTTTTTTATTATATGTAGATTGAACTCGGGTAATAGTAGCTAAAATTTGAGCAACGCCTTCCATAGCAAAATATTCACATTGAACCGGAATAAGAACACTATCTGCGCACGCAAGAGCATTAATACTAAGAGTGCCAAGTGATGGTGGGCAATCAATTAAAATATAATCATAATGTTTTTCTAATTTTGAAAGGCAATTTTTTAAAGAATAAAACGGATCTAAATTTTTAATAGCGACATCACTTTCAAAATTAGCAAGTTTTAAATTAGCAATGATTAAATCAACATTTTTAATCATTGTCTTTTTTATAGCTTCATTAATGGTACAATCATTAACTAAAACTGTATAAATTGTTTTATTTGCTAAAGTTATATCAACACCATATCCTCTAGAAGAATTGCCTTGAGGATCGAAATCAATTAATAAAACTTTTTTAGCAAGCCTACCTAAAGAAGCAGCTAAGTTAATAGCTGTTGTTGTTTTTCCAACTCCTCCTTTTTGGTTTGCAATAGCAATAATCTTCATTTTATAACGGCCTCTTCTTTATATCTTTATATAATCTAGGATATTTGTGATTTGTAATTTTATTTTTCTTAACGCTTACACTATATCTAGTTTCGTTTAAAAAATCTAAAATGTCTTCTTTAACAACATTAATTGTTGAATTTAATATTTTTAATGCGTTTTTACTTTCTTCGATTTCTTCGAGATAATTTAAACCTTTATAAGCGATTAATTCTCCGCCAACTTTTAAAAACGGTACAGATAACTCGATTAAAATATTAAGTTTACTTACAGCACGAGATACAACAAAATCAAACGTTTCGTAGTTATTTTCTTTAACGTAATCTTCAGCTCTTTTAGCAACAACTTTAACGTTATTTAATTCTAATAAATCACTGACCATCGCAAGAAAACTTGCTCTTTTAAATGTAGGTTCAAGAAGTACAAATTTAGCTTTTGGATAATAAATCGCAAGTGGGATTCCAGGTAAACCAGCTCCACTTCCGATATCTAAAATTGTTTTTTTGTTTAAATCAAAATTCTTAACTACGAGTAATGAATCTAAAATATTTTTGATTATAAAAGAATCAACTGTGTCATTTCTTGTTAAATTAACATGTTCATTTTCTTTTAAAGTAATTTCCATGTATTTATTTAATTTATCAAGTTGCTCATCGCTTAATTTTAAATAATCTAACTTTTTTAAATCTTCAATAATCATAATTTCTTAATTTTCTTTAAATTCATTACAAGAATTGCAACATCGCTTGGATTAACACCACTAATTCTACTAGCTTGGCCAATAGTTAATGGTTTAACTATATTAAGTTTTTGTCTTGCTTCAATTCTTAGTCCATCCATCAACATATAATCAGTCTCTGGATTTAATTTAATATCTTCTAATTTTCTAAATTTAATAGCTTCTTTTCTTTCACTTTCGATGTAACCTTCATATTTTACACTTACTTCGAGTTCAAACTCTCCAAGATTGTCGAGTTCAAGATCTTCATTAAATGTTAAATAATCTTTTAATCGATGATAGGATACACCATTACGTTTTAAAAGGTCGCTACCTTTTACTCCATAACTTAATTTATCATATCCAATTTCTTTTAAATACTCATTGACGCTACTTGTAGCACCGAAATAAGTATTATTAAGAAGTTCAATAATTTTTAATATTTTATTTTTCTTAGTTATAAATTCTTGATATCTTGATTCACTAATTAATCCATATTTATGACCGAATTCAGTAAGTCTTAAATCAGCATTATCACTTCTTAAAAGTAAACGATATTCAGCTCTACTTGAAAGAAGTCGATATGGTTCTTTAGTTCCTTTAGTGATTAAATCATCAATCATGACACCAATATAAGCTTCATCTCTTTTTAAGATAAATGGCTCTTCACCTCTAATAAAAAGCGAAGCATTAATTCCTGCCATAAGACCAAGTCCAGCAGCTTCTTCATAACCGCTAGTTCCACAAATTTGACCAGCAATAAATAAGCCTGGATATTTTTTAATCATTAATTTTGAATCAAATTCATCGCTTGCAAATGAATCATATTCAATTGCATAAGCATATTTTAATATCTTTGCATTTTCTAATCCAGGCAATGAATGTACCATCAAATCTTGAATATTTTCAGGCATACTTGTAGAAAAACCCTGCAAATATATACTATTTGTGTCATAGCTTTCTGGCTCTAAGAAAAGTTGGTGGCGTGGTTTATCACTAAATCTAACTATTTTATCTTCGATAGATGGACAATATCTTGGTCCAACTCCTTCAACGAGTCCGCCATACATTGCACTATCTTTTAAATGCTCATTAATGATTTTATGAGTTTCTGGAGTTGTGTAAATTAAGTAACATGGTACTTGATCTTTTAAAGGAATAAAGGAATGAGTTTCGTAACTAAAAGCTTGATCTTCAACATTACCGTATTGAATTTCTGTCTTAGAATAATCAATTGATTCTTTAGCAATTCTTTGAGGTGTACCTGTTTTAAGTCGTTCAAGTTTTAAACCCATTTCTTTAAGACAATCACTTAAACCAATTGAAGGTTTTTCTCCATCTGGTCCTTGTCTAAATTTTGTGTGACCTCTTAAAATGTCACTATTCATATACGTACCAGTTGTTAAAATAACCGCTTTTGAATAAATCTTTTTAGTTGTTGTATAAACACCTAAAATTTTATTGCCTTCGTAAAGAATTCCTTTAACTTCATCTTCTAAAACATCAAGATAAGGTGTATTTAATAGTACATCTTGCATATTTTTAGGGTAACGTAATTTATCAGCTTGAGCTCTTAAACATTGAACACCAGGTCCTTTTTTAGTGTTAAGCATCTTCATTTGAAGATATTCTTTATCACAAACTTTACCCATGTATCCGCCTAAAGCGTCAATTTCTCTAACGACAATACCTTTAGCGCTGCCCCCGATTGATGGATTACAAGGCATGTTAGCCATCATTTTAATATTTAAAGAAATTAATAAAGTATTTTCTTTTCTATGAGCGCATGCTAAAGCAGCCTCGCTACCAGCGTGGCCTCCTCCAACAACAATAATATCGTAATCAAATTTCATAGCGCGTAATATTTTATCTTTCTTTCTACAAATAATCAATAAAGTGTAGGCATTAACCTACACTTCCTTCCATATCCATCTTAATAAGTTGATTAAGTTCAACTGCATATTCCATTGGTAATTCTTTAGAGAATGGCTCAATAAATCCCATGACTATCATTTGGACAGCATCTTTCTCTTTGATACCTCTACTCATTAAATAGAATAATTGATCTTCATCAATTTTACTAACAGTAGCTTCATGTTCTAAATATGATGAGTTATTTTGACATTCATTCTTTGGAATAGTATCGCTTCGTGAAATATTATCAAGAATTAATGTATCACATTCGATATGCGCTTTTGAATTAATGGCTTCTTTTTTAATTCTTGCAGTACCACGATAATTACTTACACCGCCATTTTTAACAATAGATTTAGAAATAATAGAGCTACTGGTATTTGGGGCTTCATGAATCATTCTTGCTCCAGCATCTTGATATTGACCTTTTCCAGCAACTGCAATAGAAATACATAATCCTTTAGCGCCTTCTCCTTTAAGGATACAAGCAGGATATTTCATATTGATTTGTGAACCAATGTTGCCATCAATCCATTCCATAGTTGCATTTTCATAGCAAACCGCTCTTTTCGTAACCATATTAATGATGTTATTTGACCAGTTTTGAACAGTTGAATATCTACACTTTGAACCTTTTAAACAAACAATTTCAACAACTGCAGCGTGAAGACTTTCTTTACTATAAATTGGAGCAGTACATCCTTCTACATAATGCACATCACTATCTTCATCACAAATAATTAAAGTTCTTTCAAATTGTCCTGTCTTTTCGTTATTAATTCTAAAATATGATTGAAGTGGTTTATCTAATTTGACACCCTTAGGGACATAAATAAAACTTCCTCCACTCCATACTGCACCATTTAATGCACTATACTTGTTATCAGCAACATTAATTACTGTACCAAAGAATTTTTTTACTAAGTCAGGATAAAGTTGTAAAGCCATATCGGTTGAAAGGAAAATAACACCTTTTTCTTCAACTTCTTTAAGCATATTATGGTAAACCATTTCTGATTCATATTGAGTAGCAGCACCACTTAAATATTTTTGTTCAGCTTCAGGAATACCTAATTTATCAAATGTATTTTTGATTGTATCTGGTACATCTCCCCAACTTGTTTTTTCACCTTTAGAATAACGAGTAAAGTAAGTAAAACTATCGAAATCTAAAAACGATGTATCAGGTCCAAATTTAGGGAATGGCATTTTGATGAATTTTCTATATGCATCAAGACGATACTCAAGCATCCATTCAGGCTCATTTTTAGCTTTTGAAATAGCTCTTACTACATCTTCATTTAAACCTTTTCCGGTTGAAAAAATACTATCAATATTATCTTTAAAATCGTATTGATATTCTTTATCTACTTTATAATTTTCACCATTACTCATCTTATTCACCGTCTTTCGAATCGAGTAAAGTTTCAACTCCAGTAAAACCAATTGTTGCACATTTAATTCTAGCAGCTTGTTTATGTGTATTCACAAAAGCTACGAGTTCATCGAGACAATTTTCATCAAAATCTTTTTCAAAAATCATGTTTTTATATTGTTCAATGATGTAAAGTGCTTCTTTTTTACTCTTATTTTTAATCATTTCGCACAAAATATCAGTGCTAGAAGTTGAAATAGCGCAAGCTACTCCATCAAAACAAGCATCGATAATTTTATCACTTTCGATTTTTAAATAGATAGTAATATCATCAATACAACTATCGCTATCCATTCTAATTTTTACATAATTTGTTTCGTCATCTGGTTTATGTTTATTAAGCGGATTTGAATAATGATCCATGATAATTTCACGCATCATATTTGCATCAAGAGAAATAGGCATCGAGAAAGTTACCTCCATTTTTTAAAGCTTCGTATAATTCATCAATTTCTTCTTTTGTGTTATAGAAATAAAAACTGATACGAATTGTCGCTGTTGTTTTCAAAACATCTTTTAATAATTTTGCACAGTGCTCACCACTTCTAACACAAATATTTCTGCTATTTAAGTAACTTGCTTCATCTTGTGCAAATACATTTTTAACATTTACTGTGATAATACCAGTATCTGCTGTTGGGTTATAAATTATTAAATCTTTAATTGTACTTAATTTAGAAATCGCGTAATCATGAAGTTCAACTTCATATTTTTCAATTTCATCCATTCCAATTGAACTTAAGTAATCAAGTGCAGCTTCAAAGCCATAAATTCCACTTAAGTTCATAGTTCCAGCTTCAAATTTAGCAGGTGGTTCAAGATAAGCGACATTTCCACACATATCGAATCGTGCATTATCTCCTCCTCCTGTCATGAAAGGATCCATTTTTCTTAATAATTCATATTTACCATATAAAACTCCTATACCAGTTGGTCCACACATTTTGTGTGCACTAAAAGCAAGGAAATCACAATCTAAATCTTTGACATCAATTTTGATATGAGGCGCGCTTTGAGCGGCATCGCAAATCAAAATTGCATCGTTGTCATGAGCAATTTTAGATAACGCTTTAATATCATTTACATATCCTAAAACGTTAGTAACTTGAGCTACACTAACAATTTTTGTCTTGTTAGAAATAACTTTTGTTAAATTTTCAGGTATTAATCTACCTTCTTTAGTTAAAGGGATATATTTAATGACTGCTCCAGTCATTTCAGCAACTTTAAACCAAGGTAAAACGTTGCTTGCATGTTCTGCTTCTGTTAATAAAATTTCATCGCCTTCTTTTAAAAATTTGACTCCATATCCAAAAGCTAATAAGTTCATTGACATAGAACATCCACTTGTAAAAACAATTTCAGTTTTACTAGCATTAATAAACTTACCAACTTTTTCTCTACATCTAGCAACAGTAGTATCGACTTTATAAGCGATATCATAGTCTCCTCGATGAGAGTTAGCACACTCTTCTAAATAATATTTAGATGATGCTTCGATAACAGATCTAGGTTTAAATGTAGTTGCAGCATTATCAAAATAGATAGGTGGTTTTTTTCCATCTACTTCATTTAACATTGGAAAATCTTTTCTGATTTTTTTAATATCGATCATTCAAAATCACCTTCTACGTAACTAATAATTTTATTTTTTTCTTCTTCGTCGAATTTTTCTTTAATAGGGAGTAAATATCCAGTTGTAATTAATTTACGAGCTTCTTTTAAAGATAATCCTCTACTCAATAAATAGAAAATGTGATTATTATTTAACGAACCAATCGCACAAGCGTGGCTTGCGATAATATCTTCACAATCAATCTTTAAAATAGGATTAGCAATTGCTCTAGATGTTTCATCGAAAAGAATAATTTTTGCTTTTTGATGTGCTTCACATTTTGCCATATCTTTTTCAATATGTGTAACACCATTAATCTTTAAGAAACTAGAGTTCATAGCAACACCAAAACATTCAAAATTCGAGTATGTATTTTTAGCTTTATGTTCAAAAGAAATGTCATATTTTTTCTTTTCTTCACCTTGACCTAAAGCGGTAAAAAAGACTTCAGTTTTTGCTTCTTCGCCATCAATAGAAATCTTACTATTGACACTTGTATCACCAAGTGAATAGTCGGCAAAATAGACATTAAAATGTGCGTTTTGCTTTAAAAAAGCTTGTAAATTGAGGTTTTTTTTAGAATTTTCAACCAAAAAGCGAATTGTGCATGTAGAATTTTCATTAGCTTCAATGACAATATTTTGCTCATTTTTTAGGGCTAAAATATCGATAATCGAATTTGAAGAAGAGTTTAAAACTATCTTTAAATCATCGTCAAAATCAGCAAGAGAAATCTTTGCTTTCGAAGTGTCGTTAATAGTAATAAGATTCTTATTATTTTCCATTTTTAATAATCTCTTTTGTTGCACAAACACCAATAGAAACTTTGTTCATTTGTGTTTCTTGTTTAGCGACTTCAATTCCGAGTTCGTCTTTAATCCATTCGTATCCTTCCTTGTCGATACGTTTATAAATTTCAGGTCCTCCTTCAACCGCAACTTTACCATTAACAATGACTACTGATCTAGTTGGTGAAACTAATTCAAACAGTCTTGCATAGTGAGAAATGATTAAAAATCCAGTATGTTTTTCTTTGTATTGTTTATTAATGCATTCACTAACAATATTAATAGCATCAACATCTAATCCACTATCAATTTCATCAAGCATAGCGATTTGAGGATTAAGTAAAAGCATTTGTAATATTTCATTACGCTTTTTTTCACCGCCACTAAAACCATCATTCAAAGATCTATTAAACATTTCAAATGGAATTTTGACTTCTTTAGAAGCTTCATCTAAAACTTTGTAAAATTGGTAAAGAGAAATTCTTTTTTGGGAATGTTCATTAATAGCTGCCTTTAAAAAGTCAGCACTATTGACTCCTGGAATTTCACTTGGATTTTGAAAACACAAAAATAAACCTTTTTTGCTTCTTGTTGAAACATCCATTTCTAAAACGTTTTCGTCATCAAGATAAATTTCACCTTGTGTGATTTTATATCTTGGGTTACCCATGATAGCGTTTAATAAAGTACTTTTTCCATGACCGTTTGGCCCAAGTAAAGCCACTTTTTCACCTTCATGTATTTCAAGATCGACCCCTTTAAGGATCTCCATATTTTCTACTTCGACATGTAAATTTTTAATTGTTAAAGTTTTCATTTCTTTTCCCTCAAGTATTAAATTTTATCGCAATTTAAAATTAATTGCCATTATTATAAATACAATTTTATTTTGACTTAAAATCAAACCAAAAATACCTATCTCAAAATCATATTTTTTTCAATTTTCAAAGCATATATTTTATAATATGTCGAAATCAAATTTGTTGTTGAGTTATTTATACTATTAGTATAAACTTATACTTGCTATTTGATTGAGCAATATTTTTTTATTTTGAAAGGAAAACGATATGAAGAATGGAAAAAAAGCGATTAGTTTAGCTCTCACTGCTTTGACTGTAGTTTCACTCTCAAGTTGTTTTGACGTCTCACAAAAAGATAAGGGAGAAATTCTCACTTATGACTATAATGGTACGGCGCTTCAATTAACTACAGAAGATATTATTAACAAATATCTCAACGAAGATAGAACTGAACACGCAAAAGCTTTCTATAATGCTTTATATGAAGTTGTTGTTAGAGTTAGTTTTGAAAAAGGTGGACTTTTAGCTAACTATAAAACTGCTGTTGAATCTTCAGCAAAGGATGCTGTCTTACGAGCAAAATCAGAAGCAGATTCAAGTGGCAAGAGCTGGCACGATTATTTAGTTGATGCTGGTTACAAAGATGACAACACAAATGACGAGCAAAAAGAGAATGAGTTTTATTTAGATAAGCTCTACTCTAGCATGACTGACAGAGTCAATACTGAATTCAGCAACAAATTCAATAAATGGGAATTATCAGCTGATGATCCAGAACAACAAAAATACAATGCTTTATGGGGTGAAGAAGGTTATTTAACTAACAGACTTCCTTACCACGTTAAACATATTTTAGTTAAAGTTGATGCTAGCGAAACATCTGGCCAATATTCGCGCGGTCACATTTCAAGTGCTAACGTTGATAAACTTTACAAAACAGTTACAAGATTAGTCGAAGGTGATTCATTCTCCTCTGTAGCTAAAAACTTTACCGATGATGAAGGTAGCGCTGAAAAAGGCGGAGAATACGTCATGGATATCGAAACAAGTTTTGTTAACGAATTCCAATTAGGTTTATATACTTACGACGTACTTTTAAATAAAGCCCAATACAGTGGTGAAAAAGATTTCGCTGAAAAAGAAGAAAAATTGCATATTCCTGAAAGCGTCAAAAACAATTTAACTAATTTCGGAGCTACATATATTCCTTATGGCGTTATCGAACAAATGAACAAAGTTAAAGATATTGAAAAGAAAGACGGAATCTCAGTTAACGAAGGTGATGCAGACTACTTCCCAAGAAATATCTATTTCAATAAGTACTTCCAAAATCGTAACGTTGCTTTCATTACTGACGAAGATAACTACGAAAAAGAAGATTTAGCTTTAAAAGGCAATGCTGGATACACTACAAGAAAAGATGAAATTTCTGGTAAAGAAGTCTACACAGACATCACAGAAGACGGAAAATATAAAACTAAAGAAGGCAGTAAATTTACTACTGAAGAAAGTAAATTAAAGAACTTCAAAGAACTTACAATTAATGGTGTAACTAAAAACGTCCTTCACGATACTGATGGAAACCCAATTTTAGTTGTTAGAAACCAAGAATCATCAGGTGGAATTCATTTCATTGTTGTTGAAAGATCAGCATTCGATGAATCAGATGTTCACTTCAATAAAACTGAATATATTGCTCAAGGCGCTTCAGAATCTAATGTTGACAAATATAAAACAGCATTAAATGAGTACTATGCGACTACAAACCCTAAAGACAGAGATGGTTTTGATCAAGTTACTCAAAAACCATATTATGTAAGTTCATTCCCTAACGTTACAGAAGAAATCAATGGTTCTAAAGTATACATTCCAAAGAAAACTTATGTACAAACAGCCATTGTCACTCCAACAAATTCTGTTTATTCAAGAGTTAGCGATTACACAAGACGTATCGATGACTTTAAGAAAAATCTTGATACAATGGAAAGTGTTACACAATTTAGCAAATATGAATGGTTAAATTCAGTTGCTAAAGTTGAATTCAACAAAGACATCTTCGGTGGTAACGTTAATGAATTAGTAGCTAAATATATTGAAACTCAAAAAGAAACAATTTCAAGAAATAGTGAAAAGACAATTCAAGATAGATGGTATCAATATTCAACATCAATCAAAAAGCAAACCAACGAACGTCAATATAACTTACTTCCTGAAATCTTAGCTGCAGACTTTGGTAACACAACACTTTATCAAAAGGATAGTAACGGGGAATTTGGTAATCCAGGTTATAACCCTAAATATGACGGAATTAAATAATAAGGAGGAGATGAAAATATGAAAAAAAGAAGTTTATTAGTCACATTAGCATGCTCAACTTTATTACTTACTTCATGTAATAAAATCACTGCTACTTTACCTAACGGTGATCAACCATTAACAAACACAAATATTCAAATCGATCACAATACTCTTGATAGAATCTATAAAACTATCAAAGGTGGTGATAACTACGCTTCAAACGTTAACGATATTTTAACTCAAGCAATCGCAAAAACAGTTCTTGGCGAATACAAATTCCAACCAGACACAGAAAAAGGATTCAAAATCATTCTTGATGGTTACGATAACGTAGATGACGCAAAGAAAACTGCTTTTATTGAAACTCACCCAGCATATAAAAATTGGGAAAGTAGTTCTTTCAAACTTAAATTAAGTGAAGGAACACCTACAAAAGAAGACTTCGAAAATAGAATTAATATTATTAAAGATTTAATCGAAGAAAAAGTTGTTTCTACTTTATGGTCAGAAGCTAACGCTACTGCTTACAAAAGAAATAATCGTTTCTACGAAGTTCTCTATGCTAGAAATTTAGATGAAAAGTTATACAAAGTAACCGATTTAGAAGGCGAAGAAATTAAGAGCGATATTATTGGTGAAGCTCCAAATTATACAATTCATTACACTTCAGAAACCACAGCTGATTTTGACGGTTTCAAAAACGTAACAGAATTACAAGGCGGATACTTTACTCAAGCTGCTTTAATTGATGGAACTTACGATATCAACTATAGAGTTGAAGAAGAAGACGGCAAAGACGAAATCAAAGATGGTTTCGAAAAAATTAAAAACGTTCTTCATATCGGCTATTACACTGATTACATTAACTCTTCTATTATGCCAACAATTATGAAAAATTTACTTGTTGAACAATATATTTTAGAAGAAAGTTATAACTCAATCGGTGGAACTAATTCAAGAAAAGTTAACTACATTTCTATTGCTAATAATGCTGACAAAGATGGTGATAAATTCTTCAAAAATTTTGTTACAACTTATTTCACAGGAAATTCTAAAGAAGATTTAGAACTTTCAACAACAGATAAGTTCTCTACCGCTTCAAACGCTTGGAAAGGTATACCTTCTGAAATCGCAAGCGATGAAAAAGTTAAATCATTAGCTACATCAGTTTTTGGCGAAGCAACAAATGAAAACCCATCAGCTGGATTAGATGGTCACCGTGATTCAAACAAATCTACAAAACCAGAAGACACTTATATTCAAAAATATAAAACTAAACAATTAGACTACTATAAAAACACACCTTATGCTGATTTAATTGAAGAATATTCAACAATCACAAATGATATCAGTACAAACAATTCAACAAACTACGATAAATTCACTACTATTGATAGTAATAGTTACGAACCAATCGTTGGTTTATCAATTCAAGAAGATGCACTTAAAGTCACAGACTATACAACATATGGCTGGCAAACAAGTGAATCATCAGCTTTACCAGATGATATTAAAAACGTTTTATTCTCATACGGATTCATTAACGAATGGAACGCTGCTACTGAAACTGCAGACGATAAAGCTTTCCTTGGAACATATTTATATGAAGTCGGTACAACAGGCAAATACTTATTAAAAACAGCTAAATATAACGACTCAGTTGATAGTGTTTTATGGCAAAACGGCGGTAACTACTACGTTGTTGAAATCGAAGATATCATTACAGCTGGTTCAACTCAAATTTACGGAACTGATAGTGAAGCAACACTTCAACAATCACCAGCTGAAAAGTTTGAAATTGAAGAAAAATCAAGAGATATCGCTTACACTCTCGCAAGCGGAACTACATTCACAACTAACGCAATGATCTTCTACCTTGAACAATGTAATATTAATTACCACGATCAAGACGTTTACGATTATTTCGCTACAACATATCCAAGATTATTTGAATAATTACTTATTAAATAGCTGCTTTCTTTAAAGCGGCTATTTATTTTATAAAAGGAGATTATGAAAATATGAAAAAGTACGATCCTAACTGTGTTTTCTGCAAAATTGCAGAAAAAGTAATCCCTTCTACGATAATTTATGAAGATGATTACGTAATGGCTTTTTTAGATATAAGCCCTGTAACTTATGGACACACATTAGTTATTCCGAAAGAACATTTTGATACTTACTTATCAACGCCTAAAGAAATCATCCACAAAGCATTTGATTTAGCACAAAGAATAGGTCAAGTTCAAATCAAACAATTAGGAGCTAAAGGCGTTAACATTTTAACAAACTGTTATGAAGCCGCAGGACAAGTAATTCCTCACTTCCATATTCATGTCATTCCTAGATATGAAGCAAATGATGGCTTTAAATTAGAAATGAAAGAATTGAAAAACGTTAACTTACCTGCTTTAGCACAAGAATTAAAAGAATCATTAAAATAACTCTTTTAAGTTTGTAAAAAACCACCTTATTAACACAACGTTAATTTGGTGGTTTTTTTAAATTTAATCGATGTAATCATTACTTTGACGGCATCACTCTCCTTCGTAAACAAAGGTTCTTCCCATAACTTTTATTATTTTAACTTCTTTAGTTTGATTAGTGATATTATATTTAGTACCACTTCTAACATACTTTATTCCGTCAACTGTAGCCTCAATGGAGCAAGCACTGTCTTTTGATAAAATAGTAAACGCCTCTTTTGTTTTGTTTGATACAATGATACTAAATTTTGGAATTTCTCTTTCTCCAAAAACAACTAATTTTCCTTCATTATCAAAATAACCAAAAATTTGCTTTTGAGAAGATAAAATTGAGTCTGGATTATATATCCCTAACGAAAACTCTTCGTTATTTTTGTTAAAAGTATTTTCAATTTTACTTTCTAGTAAATAATTATTAACATCTCCCTTAGTTTTATTAAACCAAGCTTTAAAACCTTTTTTAGACTCTTCTGATTTAGTTTCTGCTGTGTTCGCATTATTTTCGTTTTCAGTTTCAGCTACTTTATTTTCTTCGTTCATAATTAGAATTTTCCTTTATAAAAACTACGATTATCTAAAGCAAATATTCTATCAGTGAATTCGCCTTCTTTAACATCTTGATAAGCTTTATCTAAAATCATCATTTTAGAATCTAAATCATCAATCATCGACAATAATAAAGCTTCTCTTGTCATTGGTAAAACACAACTTCCATATTCTAATTTTCCATGGTGAGCTAAAACCATATGTTCTAAAAGAGTAGGATAATCTCCTTCAATATTATTTTCATGGGCGATTTCTCTAATTAACGACATTCCAATCGATAAATGTCCTAATAAATTGCCTTCAGTAGTGTATTTTGTAGCTAATGGACCAGTTAATTCAAACACTTTACCTATATCATGTAATATACAACCGCTAATTAATAAATCCCTATTTACAGTTTTATATATTTTGCAAAGTTGTTCAGCGATGTCACACATAAAAACCGTATGATATATTAAACCATGATAAAATTCATGGTGATTTTTTACTGCTGCTGGATAGTCAATAAATTGATTGTAATATTTCTTAAAGATTTCATTAAGAATAGTTTTTAATTCATAAGTATTAATGCTTTTGACGTAACCTCTAAATTTTGTAATCAATTCATCAACTGGAATAGGTGAAGGTACTAAAAATTGTTCAAGAGCTTCCTTAGAATCTGAAATTTTACAGCTATCAATGCGAACTTGTTTTTTTCCTTTATATATGAGAAGTTCTCCCGTGATATCTACTAAATTTCCCGCTTCAAAAAGGACTAAATCTTCATCAGTTGCATGCCATTTTTTAGCATCGATTACTCCGCTTCCATCTTGTAAAACTATATTCAAATAAGGATCATTACCACGGTCAATTTTTACTGTTTCTTTAACGAGATATGTGCCTGAAGCATCATCTCTTTCTTGTAAGTCTTTAATCATTACTAATTTCCTCCTTATCTGACTTAATAATTTCTTGAATTAAATTTAATGGATATCCACATTCAATAAGTTTACTAACAATTTTTGCTTCAGCATCCACGCCTTTTAATTTAAGATCTTTATATTTTTCTTTATATTTTTTATAAGATTTAGCCAATTGTTTCTTTTCGACTTCGCTATTAATCTTAAGTTCATCCAATATTTCTAAAATTATTTCTACTTGAAATCCTCTTTCAAGCATTGTGTCATATATTTTGCGCTTTTGCCTTGCGAAACTACCACTTATATATTTATTTCTAATGGTATCTAAATAAGCAAGGGCTTTTTCTTTTTCTACTTTTTCGTCGAATTTAATTGAATTAATAAGTTCATCTTTAACACCACGAGTTCTAAAGAAATTAACAATAAAATATTTTCCAAAGTAATTTTTATTAAAATAATCTATATAATTAATTAAATATTCTTTTTCGTTTAATAAATCAGTTTTCTTCAAAGTGAAAATAACAGATTTTAATTCTCTAGGATAAGAAAATTTTTGATTAATTTTCTTTATTAACTCTTTTTCACTATAAGGTCTTCTTGTTAAAAGATTTGTAGCATATTTTAAAATCTCATTTCTTCTTTCGATATTTTTCATTGCTTTTAATGTACTTATAGTCAATACATCTCCAACATCTAGACCAAGCATTTTAAAAGTATCACAACAAATTTTATATTTGTCATTTTCAGTTTCGATTGTTACTTTGTCATTTTTAATTTTAATTTTTAAAATCTTATTACCAGTATCTTCTAATTGCACGCTTATATACCTCAATAATATTCATATAAAATGCTTTTTCAGAAAATCTATCTATAGTTTCTAAAGCATTACTGCAAATTTGCTCTAACTCATGAGTACTTAAATGCAGTACTTCATTTAGCTTATCAGCAAAATCTTTTTCATCAACAAAGAAAAAACCTGTTTTGTTATTATTAATTACTCCTACTAAATTGTTATCGAATCTACAAAGAACAGGAACACTACTAGCCATAGCTTCCATAAAAGTTAAACCTTGAGTTTCACTAATTGAAGCATTTAAGAAAAAATCGGAGATCAAATAGTATTTAAATACATCTGTGTTGTCAATTTTACCAATAAATTTGACCTTTTGATATATGTTCAAGCTTTTAGTTAATAACTCTAAATCATCTCTTGCAGGTCCATCACCAACAAAAAGCATTATTACATCGTCGCTATCATAGTTATCAAGATAATTTTTAAATCCCTTAATAAGCAAGTCATAACTTTTCTCTTTAGCAAGTCGCCCTAAACATAAAAGAACTTTTGTACTTTGATTAATTCCTAATGACTCTTTAAGACCAACAGTTTTCATTAAATTTTCTTTATTTTTAGAAAATTTTGAGAAATCAAATCCAGTCGGAACAACATTAACATATTTCTCAACACCGATAGATTTAATATAATTTAATGTTTTATTAGACGGAGAGATTATCTCGGTTGCTCTATTCATACAAGTTTTGCCAAATTCACGAATCGCCCATTTAGAAAAACGATCAAAATATCCTTTAGTGGCGTAATAAGTATAGTCCTCATACATTGTATGATAAGTATAAACACTTGGGATGTTGAGTTTACTAGCTACGATAAAACCAAATTGAGAAATACCGAATTCAGTATTTATGTGGACCAAATCTAAGCTCAAATCTTTTAAAATTTTAAATGCTGTGCTGTTATAAATAAAAGATGCACGATACCCATATAACTTTTTAAGTTCAAAACCAGGAATTCTTAAAATGTGATCATTAAAAGTTACTTTTTTATCATTGCTAGTTGTTACAACATAAACATTGTGCCCATATTTTCGTAATAATTTAAACAAAGAGTTTACGCTTGTAGCAACTCCATTAATTTCAGGAAGATATGTATCAGAGAATATCGCTATGTTCATCTTTTTCTCCAATAATTAAGTTGTCTTCTTCATCTATTACAGATGATTCGAAATTAATTTCTTTAGTACGTTTTTCTTTATGTCCACCAAGTTTTAATTTATTAAGTAATTCTTTTCTTTCAAGAGCTTTTGTTTCGTAAATTGTGTCACTTGAAACTTTTCTTTCAACATATGTTTCAAGTTGAATTGTAAGCATAGTTTTCCTATTACCGACAGGAATGATTCTTTCTTTGTATGGAAGACCACGCGATTTATAAGTTGCAGCAACTATACCATTAACAATAAACGGAATGTAGAAAGTTCCAAATCTCCAAACAAGTAAAACAATGTTTAAACCACCTTTACTATAGAAATCGCTAGCAAAGAAATTCGATGAAGGTCCGAATAAAATACTAAAAACAATTTCACTAATACCAGCACTTCCAGGAAGAGGAATTAATCCTGTTATCATTTGATGGAAGTTTAAAGATACAATACAATCGTATAGCTTTGGCCACAAATCAAAATGTGATTTATCAAAAGCATTTAAAGCTAATCCGCTAAAAAACGGAGCGAGTTGAGTAATGATTAAGTTAATCGCACAAAGTAAAATCAATAAGAAAGTGAAAGGTAAATTACTTTGCAAACGTCTTAACTCAATACGATAATTTTCAACTTGAATCTTAATACTTTTAGTTTTTTCAATTGGATTTTTAATTAAGTGGAATCTATATAACCAATTTATAAGTGTTACAGAAATAAAATGTAAGAATCTTTTACTATAAGAAGCGAATAAAAGTAAAAAGATAACTAATAAATTAATTACAAATCCAAATAAGATAAATATCCAAATAGGAAGATTAAAACTTAACTCACCTAGTTTAATTGGAATCGAATCAACTTTCATAATCAAATTAAATCTTGTAGCTAATGATATTAAACCAAAAAGAATTAATACACTTTGCGAAATAATAAAGTACATTACAAAAATTGATGCACTGTTGCTAACTGGTATTCCTTGTTTTTTAAAGGTATAAACTTGTGCGAATTGACCCCCACTTGCTCCAGGAGTTATAGCACTGTAAAAAGCTCCAACACAATTATTCGCTACTGCTTGATGATATTTATAGTGTTTAGTATAAAGTCTAGCAAACATGAAAATAATAAAACTTGAAATGAGGTAAGAGACAACAATAAACCCAATGAATAAAGCAAAAAATCCCCAGTTCATATTAGCAAAAACTCCACCTATAGTTTGGTAAACATAGATTGGATTTCCGCTAGCGTCTGTTGTTTTACTCGTTAAGTTATACCAAAGGACAAGGCCTGTAATTGTTAAAATTAAAAAAAGATAAATTATATATTTATAATTATCATTTTTCTTTTTGGGAGTTTCTTTTTGAGTTTCTTTAGCTTTGGTTTTAGCCTGATCTTCTAATATATCTTCATTAACGCCTTCACCAAGATTAATATCTTCAACATCCTTATAAAAGATAGATGAAAGTTCTTTCTCATCCACTTCATTTATCTTATCTAAGTCAATATCCTTGTCTATTATCTCTTTTTCTTGCAAATCTTTGTTTTTTTCTTCGTTGGACATAAAAAATACCTTTAATATTTTACCAAATTTTAACAGAAAAAACTATATTCTGATTAAAATTAAGTTATTAAAGGTATCAGTAGTTAAGTTCAATTGCAACGATAATTTTGTTTGTTTTTATTCTTCATCTTCCATTTTAACAGCAGCTGGAATTTTTGGAAGTCCAGGCATTGTTAAAACACTTCCACATAAGCAAACAATAAATCCAGCACCATTTGATAATTTAACTTCTCTGACATGGAAAGTAAATCCTCTTGGTACATTTAATAAAGTTGGATCATCTGAAAAACTAGCTGGGGTTTTCGCTACACAAATAGGTAAATTTGTTCGGTTTAATTTACGAATTTCTTCGATATCAGCTTTTGCTTTTTCTGAGAATTCAACACTTCCGGCGTGATAAATTTTTTTCGCCAAACATTCAATTTTATCTTCGATAGAATCTTCATAGTTATAAAGCGTGTGATATTTCGTTTTTGTAGTCATTAACACTTCATCAACTTTAAGAGCAAGTTCAACACTACCATCACCACCTTTTAAGAAACCATCTAAGAAAGCAAATTTAATGCCTAAAGATGCTAACTTATTTTTCATAAACGAAATTTCTTCGTCTGTATCATCTTTAAAATGATTAATAGCAACCACAACTGGAACATCAAATTTTCTTAAGTTGTAATAATGTTGCTCTAAATTTTTAAAGCCTTCCTCAAGAGCTTGTACATTTTCTTTAGATAATTCTTCAAATTTAACTCCGCCATGAAGCTTTAAAGCGCGAATTGTCGCAACTAAAACAATTGCATCAGGTGTTAATCCACCAATTTTAGAAGTAATATCTAAAAACTTTTCAGCGCCTAAATCCGCTCCGAATCCTGCTTCAGTAATAGTAATTGGTGAAATTTTTTGAGCTAGTTTAATAGAAGTTAAACTAGAGCAGCCATGAGCGATATTTGCAAAAGGTCCACCATGAATCAAAACCGGATTTCCTTCGCGTGTTTGAACGATATTAGGCAATAAGGCAGACTTCATTAATTTCAATACTGCTTTAGATATTCTTAAATCATTTAAATAAACTGGTTCACCACTTAAATTATAAGCAACTATGATCTTTTTGATTCTTTCGATAAAATCATTTTCATCAGTTGCGATACAAAGAATTGCCATTAATTCGCTAGCAACAGTAATTTCAAATTGTGCTCTTCTTTGAATACCATTTTTTGGTCCGCCTAAGCCAATTTCAATTTCACGAAGTTCTCTTTCGTTCATATCCATTGCGCGTTTCCATAAAATTTTATTTTGATCAATTTGTAATTCGTTACCTTGATAAATATGATTATCAATAACTGCAGCAATTAAATTAATAGCACTAGTTAAAGCATGCATGTCACCAGTGAAATGCAAATTAATATCTTCTTGTGGTTCAACAGTGACTTTTCCTCCTCCCGTTGCTCCACCTTTTAATCCGAAAACCGGACCCAAGCTAGGTTCACGTAATGATAACAATGCTTTTTTATTGATTTTTGCTAACCCATCAAGTAAAGCAATGCTTGCAGTTGTTTTTCCTTCACCAGCTTTTGTTGGAGTAATCGCTGTAACTAAGACAAGTTTTCCATCCTTGTTGTTTTTTACGCTATCTATAAATTTTCTAGAAATTTTAGCTTTATAATTTCCATAATATTCTAAAGCACTTTCAGGAATATCAATTTTATTTGCTACTTTATCAATTCTTGCTAATCTCATTATTATTTACCATCCTATTAACGTTTTAACCACAAAACTAGAAATATTAAGCCCAGCAGCATTCGGAACAAATGCAATTGAACTTACAACTTTATTTTTTATTATAGGTTCTTCGTTAGAAAATGCCACATTAATGTTTGAAATATCAACATTTTCTTTTTTAAGCATATATCTAAACTTTTTAGCTAAAGGACAACCTGTTGTTTTGTTTAATTTTGTTATGAAAACTTTACTAGGATCAATGCGATTTCCCATGCCTAAACTTGAAATAAATTTTATATTATTTGCAAGTGCAAACTTTGCTAATTGTATTTTCGCATTAATGTCATCAATACAATCTACGATAAAATCACATCCTTTAAAAACCGAAAAATCAAAGGTCTCATCGATACTTTTTGAAATATCTAAAATTTCAATGTCACTTCTTATTTTCTTTAATTTGTTTTTTAAAGCAATAGATTTATATTCACCAATATCATTTCCGTCATAAGCAATCTGTCGGTTCAAATTACTAGATTCAACTTTGTCTTTATCAACGATAATTAAATTTTTAATTCCTGTTCTTACTAAAGTTAAAGGAACGATAGAACCTACTCCACCAAGCCCAATAACAGCAACTTTTTTGTTTAATAATTTATTGTAGTCATCTTGAAGTAATGCTTTAGTTCTAAGATCAATATCACTCATATTATTTATTAACTACTTTCATAACTTCTTCTACATTTTTACACCAATTGATATTTTCAAATTGATGTTTAAAAAACGTCATTTGTCTTTTAGCGTAATTTCTAGTATTTTTCTTGATTAATTCTTTAATTTCTTCTTGAGATAAATCAGAATTAAATTCTTTATATCCAATAGCTTGGAAGGCTCTTCTATTTGGACCATAAAAAGCAAATAAGTTGTCAACTTCTTCTTTTAATCCATCCTCAAACATTAAATCTACACGATGATTAATTCTTTCATATAAAAGATCTCTAGAAATATCTATACCGATAAAAGTTACATCTTCATATAACATTTTATTTTTCCCATTATCATTAAGATCACTTTTTGTTTTACCATGAATTTTATAAACATAAAGAGCTCTAACTAAACGTTTACGATTATTAGTTCCGATTTTTAAAGCGTCACTTGGATCAATTTTATATAACTCATCATAAAGTTCTTGATTAGTTTTATTTTCTAGAAAATTTTCAGGCATTTTTTCTTCTTCTTCAAATTTATAATCAAAAAGAAGAGCTTTTAAATATAAGCCTGTTCCTCCAACTAAAACAACGTCTTTATTTTTATATTGATCTAACAATAAACGAGCATCTTTTTGATATCTACTAACGTCATACTCATCTAATAAATCAATAAAATCGTATAAAAAGTATCTGCCACTTTCTAAAAGTTCTTTAGGTGGCTTTGCTGTGCCTTTATCAATTTCTTTATAGACTTGGAAAGCATCAAAATTAATTAATGGGCAATTAAGCTTTAAGCTTATCGCTTCCGCAATATCACTTTTACCTGAACATGTAGGTCCTAAAACTGCATAAATCATAATTTAATTAAATTCTTAACCTCCAACTTTAATTCTTCAATATCTTTTTTTAACGCATTATAATTTGAAACGATTGGATGAGAATTATATATATTTAAAAGACGATAGTATTCATCTTTTTCTTCATTACTCATTTCACATTTTTTTAAAAATTTAATACGATTATTTAGTTGTTTAAGTTCTTCAGAATTCAAAAATAAGTCACGATAAAAGTTGTACTCTTTTACGAGATCTAAAGCAGCTATTTCATCTTTTACTTGAATAATTTTATCATTCAAGTTTTTATTCATTTACAAGTTCTCCAACTAATGAATACAAGTGACTTTCAGTAACTTTAACTTTTACTAGTTTTCCAATTAAGCTTTCATCACCTTTAAAGTGAATAACTTTATTATTTTCAGCATATCCACTTAATACATCTTTATTCTTTTTCGATTCACCATCAACTAAAACTTCAAAAGTTTTGCCAACCATTTCATCAGCGTGCTTTTTAAAATTAGTCTCTAAAGCAACGACAAGTTCTTTAAATCTCTTATTCTTTTCTTCATAAGTTACATCATCAACTAATCTAGCGGCTGGTGTTCCTTTTCTAGGAGAATAAATAAAAGTAAATGCACTAGTATAATCTGCTTTTAAACAAACTTCGATTGTTTTTTGAACGTCATCATAACTTTCATTAGGAAAACCGACAATAATATCTGTTGAAAGTGCGATGTTAGGGATTTTAGCACGAATTCTATCGACTAAATCGAGGTATTCTTGACTTGTATATCTTCTACCCATACGTTTTAAAACTTCATCGCTACCACTTTGAATTGGTAAATGGATGAATTTCATGATGTTATCGTATTTAGCCATAACATCAATAACGTCGTCTTTAAAATCACTAGGATAACTTGTTAAAAATCTTAATCTTGGGATTCCAAGTTTTGCAACTTCTTCAAGTAATTTAGCGAAAGTGATTCCATCATCTAAATCTTTACCATAACTATCAACGTTTTGCCCTAATAAAGTAATTTCTTTGAACCCTTCATCAACGAGTTGTTTACATTCAGCTAAAATATCATTGATATTTCTGCTTCTTTCTTTACCTCTTGTATAAGGAACAATGCAATAGGTACAGAATTTATTACATCCGTAAGTAATGTTAACAAATGCTTTATAATCGTTAATTCTAGTAACAGGCATTTTTTCAATAATTGCACCTTCAAAACTAGGAACATCAACATACCTATTTTTTGAACTGACATATTCATCTAACATTTTAAGTAAGTCGTTAATGTTATGTGTTCCAAAGAAGATATCAACATGTGGGAATCTTTTTAATGTATCTTCAACAATATGTTTTTGTTGAACCATACATCCACAAAGTAAAACGACTAAGTCTTTATTTTTAGCTTTTAGATTTTTAAATTCACCAATTTCGCCAAAAACTTTGTCTTCAGCATTTTCTCTAACAGCGCAAGTATTAATAATTGCGACATCAGCTTCATTAGCGTTTTCCGTTTTAATCATTCCAATAGAAACTAAAAGACCCATCATAGTTTCTTCGTCACGGATATTAGCTTGACATCCGTATGTACGAATATAAGCCTTTTTGCCCTTAAATCTGTTAATTAAATTGTCGCTAGGTACATAATCGTATTTAATTGTTTCGATTGTTCCAACTCTTTTTCTTGCCTCATCCATATTAGGCATGTTTTTAATTACTACTTTCGCCATTTTCTTTCACCTTTCTGTTAATAATATATAAAGGATTTATATCTAAAGGTTTAAATGTTTTATCTTCAAATGTCAACACTACTGCACTGAAGATAGAATCATCATCCTCTAATAATTTAAATCTAGACGTTTCATCATGAAATATAATTCGTTTTACGACACTATTAATTTCATCACCTAAAACGCTATTATAAGAACCACACATTCCTACATCACTCATGAAGAATATTCCTGTATTTAAAATTTGAGCATCTCTAGTTTGAACGTGAGTATGAGTTCCGATTAACGCACTAACTGAATCACCTAAACTATAAGCTAACGCCTTTTTTTCACCTGTTGCTTCAGCATGAAAATCAACAATATGAATATCACTATCGTCATTATCTATAACTTTTTTAAGAGATAGATACGGATCATCAACTGTTATTTTGCTAAATGCTTGTCCTAATATATTTGTTATCCTGATTTTTGCCCCTTTACAATAAAATAATTTACTTCCGCATCCAGGAAAGTCATTAATAATATTTAACGGGCGAACAACTTCATCAGCAAAGTCTAAATAATCAATAATTTCAGGTCGATCTTTATAGTGGTTTCCTAAAGTAATACAATTGATTCCTAATTCTTTTAAAAATTTATAATGATTTTGATTCATTCCACGACCGTTGGAAATGTTTTCACCATTAGCGATTACGAAGTCAATATTATATTTCTTTCTAACAAAAGAAAGGTTCTTCTTAAGAGCCTTTCTTCCAACTTTTCCTACTATGTCTCCAACAAATAAAATATTCATTATTTTGCAGTTTCTTGAGCGCGATATTCTCTAATAACGTTAACTTTAATTTGTCCTGGGTAAGTCATTTCTTTTTCGATACGTTCTTTAATATCTTTAGCTAATTTGAATGCTTGTAAATCATCGACTTTTTCTGGGATAACCATAACACGAACTTCTCTACCACTTTGCATAGCATAGCATTGATTGACTCCATCATATGACTTACAAATAGTTTCGAGTTGTTCGACTCTTTTAATATATGTTTCTAAAGTTTCGCTTCTTGCTCCTGGTCTAGCTGCGCTTAATGTATCAGCAGCAATTACTAAATATCCAATAACTGATTTAATTGGTACATCACCATGATGAGCTTCAATTGCATTAATAACAATATCATTTTCGCCATATTTTTTAGCCATTCTAGCACCAAGTTCAATATGGCTTCCTTCGATTTCGAAATCTAAACCTTTACCTAAATCATGTAAAAGACCAGCACGTTTTGCTAATTGTTGATTTAAACCTAATTCGGCTGCCATTGCACCACAAAGTTTTGCTGTTTCAATGCTGTGTTCAAGTTGATTTTGACCATAACTTGTACGATATTTCAATCTACCAACAAGAGCAACTAAGTCTTTATTCATGTTGCCGATTCCTAATTTAAAGACAGCTTCTTCACCAGCTTTTTTAATAGTTTCATTAACTTCTTTTTGACATTTATTAACTACTTCTTCAATTCTTCCTGGTTGAATACGACCATCTTTAATCAAAGTATTTAAGGCTCTTGTCGCAACTTCTCTTCTGATTGGATTAAAGCAAGAGACAGTAATTGCTTCAGGTGTGTCATCGATAATGATATCAACTCCAAGCATTTGTTCTAATGACTTGATGTTTCTACCTTCTCTACCGATGATTCTTCCTTTCATTTCATCACTTGGTAAAGCGATAGTCGATACTGTTCTTTCTGTAGTAACTTCTTGAGCGTGTCTAGCAATAGCTCCACAAAGGATATCTTTTGCTTTTTCATCAGCGATTGCTTCTGCTTCTTCTTCTTTTTCCTTCATGTATCTAGCAATATTTTGTTGTTCTTTTTCTTCGACTCTTCTAAAGATTTCTTCTCTAGCATCTTTTTCGGTTAATTTTCCGATATTTTCAAGTTCAGAAAGAATAGAATTAATCTTCTCGTCGAGTAATAAACTTTTCTTTTTATTATCTTCGATTTGTTTGTCCAATTGATTTTCTTTATTTTCAAGATTAGATTCTTTCTTTAATAAAGCTTGATCTCTTGAATTGATAGATTGTTCTCTTTGTTGTAAATTCTTTTCTTGAATTACAACTTCTTGTTTTCTTTCTTTAATATCTCTTTCAGCTTCTTGTTTAAGTTGAGAAATATTTCTTTCAGCTTCTTGTTTTAAGTCGAAGACTGTTTGTTTGCCGTCAATTTGAGCGTTTTTGACGATTTTTTCAGCTTTAATGTTTGCATCATTAATAATTTTTTCTGCATTTGCTGCTGCTCTTTTAGCTTTGAATTGTGGAACAAAATAGCAAACTACGAACCCTACAAGAACACCAACTAAAATACCGATAATTGGTCCTAAAATCCATGCAAGAGTTTCGTTAGATGCATCAGCAAGTGTATTGATAGAATTTGCAATTTCTAACATATGAAAATCTCCTTTTTATTAAAAAGGTATCGCCACACACTTAACTAAATAACTATAATTTCTAATCTAAAATTTCGTCATTTTTTAATGCTGCAGGAGAGATTACCCCATTTACAATTTGTTCTTTTAAAGAAGAAAAGATTTCTTCGTTTTCTCTTAAAAATTGTTTTGCTGTTTCTCTTCCTTGCCCCATTCTTTGTCCATAAACTTCATACCAAGAACCACTCTTTTTAATTAAGCCTTTTCCGATAGCTAAATCGAGAAGTTCTCCTTCTTTTGAAATTCCTTGACCGTAAATAATATCTACTTTACAGCTCTTGAATGGTGGTGAAACCTTATTTTTGACAACTTTAATAGTGGCGACATTCCCGACAATATTTACACCATCTTTAATCGCTTCACTTCTTCTAATGTCAATTCTGACAGTTGCGTAGAACTTTAAAGCTCTACCTCCAGTAGTAGTTTCGTTACTACCATAAATAACACCAACTTTTTCTCTAAGTTGATTAATAAAGATTACAGTACATCCGTTTTTATTTAAGACACCTGTAATTTTTCTCATCGCTTTTGACATCATTCTTGCTTGAAGTCCAACACTAGCATCAGTCATTTGACCTTCTAATTCAGCTTGTGGAACTAAAGCAGCAACGCTATCAACAACAATAAGTGAAAATACTCCGCTTCTAGCTAATCGTTCAACGATTTCTAAAGCTTCTTCGCCAGTATCAGGTTGACTAAGAATTAAATTGTCAATATCAACTCCTAATACTTTAGCATAATCTGGATCGATGCTATTTTCAGCATCAATATAAGCAGCATAGCCTCCTTTAGCTTGAACTTCAGCGACAGCTGTAAGTGCTAAAGTAGTTTTACCACTACTTTCAGGACCATAAATTTCAATGATCCTTCCTTTAGGATATCCTCCGATACCTAAGCATTCATCAAGCAAAATACTTCCGCTTGAAATTGAATCACAGTCGACGTTTGGATGATCACCTAAACGAACAACTGAGCCTTTACCAAATTCTTTTTCAACTTGTTGAAGAATAGATTTTAAGGCTTCATCATTAATGTTTTTAATTTTTTCGTCCGACATTAAAAACTCCTTTCACTATACACAACAAGTTGAACAAGACTTTTTTTCAAAAATATTTTATTTTTTTAAAAAATTAGTTTGATTGAGTAACAACACTCAAAACAGTATCAATAACTGCGTCAACACAATATTGTCTTAAAGTGTTTCTTTCCATTTCTAATTTTAATGGGAAAGACCACATTGTTCCTTTATAAGCAATTGACATGAAACAAGTTCCAACTTCTGAATTTAATTGACAAACTGTTGGTCCAGCATTTCCTGTGAAAGCGACACAAACGTCAACATTAAGAAGTTTTTGTCCTTTAATCGCCATTTGTTGGCAAACTTCAGCACTTACAACACCTTTTTCATCAATATATTCAGCTGGAATTCCTAAAATATTGGATTTAGTTTCATTTGAATAAGTGACAAGAGCGCCTTTAAATACTTTGCTTGCTCCACTAACGTCTGTTAAGGTTTTAGCGAATAAACCACCTGTAAATGATTCGACAGATCCGATTGTTAAATTTCTATAAGCTAACTCATCGATTAATTTTTTCGCGTTACTCATTTTTATTTCCTCCTAAGACATGAATGTTTTGTTTTACATAAATAACTCCACTTAAAACACTAAAGAATGTGGCAATATAACAAAGCCAATCACTTATATGTAAATATGTTGGCCAATTATAATCAAAGAAAGAAAATGGGAAACCGTTTAATAAAACGACTAAGATAGCAAACATTTGAGTAACTGTTTTTACTTTCCCGAACATGTTAGCTGCAATGACAATTTGTTTTTGAGCAGCCATAAATCTAATTCCATCTACTACTAAATCTCTAATAATCATTATAATTACACAGAAGAAAGGAAATTTAACATTATCACCTAACGAAGCAAAATTTAATGCGAGAAATACCATCATTGAATTTACAAGCATCTTATCAGCGATAGGATCTAAAAATTTTCCTAAATCAGTCACTTGATTGTTTTTTCTAGCTAAATATCCATCAACAAAATCAGTAAAACTAGCTAGAGCAAAAATTAAAAAGATTAAAATCATTATCCGGTTAATTGTTGGTCCACCGATTCTGTTAGATAAAGCAATATTTCCGATTTCGGCAATATTAATTACTCTAAATTCATCGAGTAAATAAATTACAACGATTCCGACAATCAAAGAAAAAGCTAAAGCAATTCTAGAAATTGTAATTTTAGTAGGTAAATTAATTTTATTCATAGTCTCATCTCAACCAAATGAGTATTCAGTCCGTAAGCCATGTTATGTTTTATGCAACCATTTATCTAAACATAATGTTTACCACGCGGAATTCATTTCTCCTTTGTGGTTTCCTCTACCAAATTTGAGTTTCTCGCTTAAGGGGTTTACCAACGTTTCATTTTATTCTTTCGAACAAATTCGTCACTGTGGCACGTTATGGAAATTAATCATGAGTAAAACTTTTAGACATCTTTCCGCCGTTACTTTCTCCAAAGTACCTAGCCTTATTTTTTCGACTAGCATAATCACTACTTCCATCTCAGGAAGTGCGAGCATGGACTTTCCTCTAATTCATTAAAGAACCAGCGATTGCATGGACTGAAATTTATTTAATTTTGCTAGGGTCAATTCCAAGTTGATATAACTTCTTTTCGTAAGCGCTACAACGTTGTAATAATTCTAAATTATCTAAAGATGATTGATGTGAATTTGATAAAGCGATATTTTTACTTTTTTCAATAGAAATCGCAGCATCTTTATCACGTAAAGCAGCTTTTAATGTTTCATTATCTCTTTTTAAAGAAATAATTTGAGAATTTAAGTTGTCAACTTCTCTTTCGATAGTCTTATAATCAGATAAAATTCTATCTAAAAAAGCATCAACTTCTTCTGGATCATATCCTCGAGTGTTTTGTTTGAATTTTTTATTTAAAATTTCTTTATAACTTAAGACTAATTTCATTTTTTTCCTAACATGAGAATTTTACTATAAAACAGGTATTTAATCAATACGATTAAGGGCTTTAAAATCATTTAATTGTTGTTTTTTTAATACATAATTTCTTGATATAAAAATAGCAATTTTATACCTAGTTTTACCAAAGAAAAAATATTCTAAATAAAAGTCTTAAAATACCTTAACCACATTGAAAGGTAGATTAAATTCACCTATAATACTTCTTATGAAAATAATTAAACGAGCATTAAAAGATTCTAACCAAATAATTTTTATGGATTTTGAAGGTACTCAACTCACCCAAGAAATTATTGCTATTGGTGCTATAAAAGTAACACTTGATAACAAAAATTTTATAAAAAAGGTGCATAATCCATTTAAAATCTATATCTTAGCTGAAGGTGTAGTTGGTCCAATCGTCACTTCTTTAACTGGAATCACTGATATTTTCTTATTTGAAAATGGTGATAATTTTAAAAGTGCACTTGAAAAATTTAAAAGATATTGTGGTGAAAATTTAACACACACTTCTTTTATGACTTACGGAACTTTTGATATGCGTTTGCTTCACCAAACAAGCGTTATGAATAAATGCGAAGATGATGAATTCATTCAAGAAATTTATAGAAAAAATATCGACTTCTCTAATATATTAAGTAGATATTGTAGAAGTAACCGCAACGAGATGTTAAGTTTAAACGATGCATTAAGAAAATTCAACGTCACTCCTCAAGGTGACGCTCACGATCCGCAATATGATGCAATAAATTTATCGCTTCTTTATAACGCATTCTTAAAAGAAAAAAGAATTTTAAAAGAAGAATATTATAAAGTTCTTACTCAAAACCCTAAATTGCCTATTCCTGTATCTAAACTTTTACATAAATTACTCGTTGAAGGATCAATCACTGAAAATGACTTCATGTCTTTTATCGAAGAGGACTTAAAATGATCAAATTAAGTTTTGAAGTTGATGAAAATGGACGAATAATTAATAACAAAAATAGAGGGATGTCTCTAGAACAAGAAATCAATGAGACAAATGAATATTATATCGAAAATAATATCGCTTTAGTTCATAAAAAAGCGACTCCCATCACTGTTGTTAAATGCAATGATAATAAAATTACTGAAGCTTACTTCAATGAAAAATCCACTACCGATTATAATGGATGTTATGAAGGTATTTATATAGATTTCGAAGCGAAAAGTACTATTAAAAAAGCGAGCTTTCCCCTTGCAAATATTTTGCCTAATCAGATTGAACAAGCTCGCAATGTTTTAAAGCAAAAAGGTGTATCTTTTTTCCTGGTTGAATTTTCTGAATTAAATAGATATTTCGTTTTGCCAAGTAAGATTTTATTAAATTATATCGATAACACCATCACTTCTTCGATTCCGTTAAAGTTTTTCGAAGAGCATGGATATGAATTAATAAGACAACTTAATCCGCCTTTAGATTATATCGAAATCTTAAAATATCATTTATCTGATTTTTTAGAATAAGCACAAATACCTCTAAGTTTGCAATTCTTACACTGAGGTGACTGAGCTTTACAATAATATCTTCCAAAGTGAATAAATTGATGGTGCAAAAGAATCCATGAATCACTAGGGAAGATTTTTTTAAGTTTTATTTCTACATCAAAAACATCATCATCTTCTAAAGCTAATCCTAATCTTTTACTAACTCTAAATACATGGGTATCAACTGGAAATTCAGGAATCTTAAAAAGTTCAATTCGTACAACATTACTTGTTTTATTTCCTACACCTTTTAAAGACATTAAATCTTCTTTATTTGAAGGTACGACTCCATCAAATTTATTAATTAAATCGTTAGTGATTTCTTTAAGATTTTTTGCTTTATTTTTATATAAACCAAGTGGCTTTAAAAATTCTTCAATGTCTTCTAAAGGAGCTTCATTAAGTTCTTTTAATGTTTTATATTTAGAGAATAATTTTTCAGTAACTATATTTACCTTTTTGTCAGTACATTGAGCACTTAACATTACCGCAATTAAAAAACCATAGTCGCTATTATAATTTAATTCGCAACTAGCTTTTGGTAATAATTCATCAAAATATTGACGGATAATTTTAGCTTTATCTAATTTCGTTACCATAATTATCTTGCTCGCGCATTTTTTTAATAATTATGCGATCTATTACATTTATGTCAACGTATCTTAATTTTTTAGCATCTTTGATACTATTAATAATTACTTTTTTATCAATATCAGAAGCGATCCAATTTGTTACGCTATCTTCTTCTAGACCTGTTAAATCTCTTCCTAAAGCATTTTTAAGTTCTTCAATCACTTCTTCTCTAGCACTTTCAATATCTTTATTTTCTTTTATTTCTTCATTTTTAAGAATTGTTTCTTTTAAACAATCTAAAATTTTAGTGTATGTTGGTTCTAAAGAAGTTATAAGTTTTCCATTAAATGTTTTTACATCGATTAACCCTTTAACGTATAAATTATTCATTATTACATCGAGTTCATCTTCTTCTAAAGTCATTTTTAATGATAAATTGCTTGCCGTAACGAGACTTTTTTCTTCTTTAGTCAAATGTTCAATCATTAAAAGTACAAGGGCTTCAGAATCATTTATTCCTAATTTTTTGTAGTATTCGAGTAATAAATATTCATAATTTATAGCGTTTGAGTTAAGTTTCATCTCTATTGTACTCCCTTACCTTTTCTATTTTATGCTGTTCCTCAAGCACTTTTTGAGGATTTAGTTTATCAATTAAATATAAATTTTCATTCAAAATCTTAAGATCATCTGCATTTATAGAAAGATTATATTCTTCCATAAAACGAAATGCTCTTAAAATGCGAAGTGGGTCTTCATTAATTCTTTTATAAATATCGCCAATAAAAACTAAGCGGTGACAAAATAAGTCGTCGACTCCTTGTTTAGAAATTGGCTCTATTTGATACTGTTCATTTATATATATAGCGTTGATTGTAAGATCACGCCTTAAATAATCTTTTGAAATATCTTTTATAAATGTAATTTTAGATGGATGTCTAAAATCTTCATAATTTGTTTCTTCTCTTAATGTAGCGACATCAATCGACTTCCCAAAAAGTTTTAACTTTAAAACGCCATATTTTTTAAACGCACTACTAGCTTTAATAAATTTAAGCGACTCATTTGGAGTAGCATCAGTTACAAAGTCATAATCTTTTATTTCTTTATTCAGTAAAAAATCACGACTTGTACTACCGATCATATAAAGTCTAAAGCCGTTCTCATTAAAAATAAGCTTTAAATAATCAAAAATTTCATTCATAAAATATAAATAAAAGAGACTAATTTATAGTCTCTTGCTTTATAAAGTTAAACTTTTATCTAACAGATTCTTTTAAATTTTTGCTAGGTTTAAATCCAACAGTTTTTGTTGCTGGGATTTTAATACGTTCGTGTTTACCTTCTTTGTTAGCGACAGGGCTAGTTCCATCTCTTTCTTTTCTATCTTTAACTTGGAAGACACCAAATCCAGAAATTTTGACAGATTCGCCATTGCGTAATGTATTTTCCATTTGATCAAATAATACATCAACAACACGTTCAACGTCTTTTTTGCTTAATTCACAAATTTCAGAGACAACAACAACTAATTCAGCTTTGTTCATAATGTTTCCCCTTTCACGTTTATTAAAACATAGCAATAAAAATTAATCAACAAATAAGATAAAAAAGTATCGATTAAATCGCACTTTTTAACTTCCTTTAAAGTTCAGGATAAATTAAATTACTTCAACTCTTAAAGGACGGGTCATAATATCTTTTGCGATTGTACTAGGTTTTACACCTTCATAAAGTATTTTATAAAGACTATTTACAATAGGCATATCAATGTTATTTATTTGAGCTAATGCATTTATGACTTTTATAGCATTAAGTCCTTCAACTGTTTTTTTGTTGTTTTTAATAACACTAATCGCATCATTACTTTTTCCAATCTCTTCTCCGAAAGAAAAGTTTCTAGATTCTTTAGATGAACAAGTTAGCATTAAATCTCCAATACCTGTTAATCCAAAAAAAGTATCTTTTTTAGCTCCAAAATAAGTACCAAATCTAACAAGTTCAGTTAAACCTCTTGTGATTAAAGCACTGCGAGCATTTTCTTTATAGCCAATACCATATAATATACCACTACCGATTGCGATAGCGTTTTTAATACTACTAGAATATTCAGCACCAATTTCATCATCCATTGCGTAAACTCTAAAATATTCATTCGAGAAAAGGTTTTGTACATAAATTGCAGCTTTTAAATTTTTAGAAACCGCATTTACACATGTTAAATCTTTCTTGATAATATTTTTAGCAAATCCAGGACCTAAAATAGCAGTTAATTCATAATCTATTTTCGGATTAAGTGTTTTTCTCAAAAATTCTAAAACCGTCGAATTAGTCGATGGTTCTAAACCTTTAGTAGCACTTATAATTAATACTTTTTTATTGAGTAAATGTTTATTTAATTCTTCAATAGTCTCTTTTAAACTTTTAGAAGGAATGCCTAAAATTAAAATATTATAATTACTAATTCCGTCGATAGAATCAACAAAATTAAGCTTCTCATCAAGTTTTAATCCATTAAAATATTTATTATCAACATGCGTGGAATTTAATTCTGCACATCTTTTTGAATCACGACAAAAAAAGGTAACATCATGTCCATTATTGTTAAGAACCGATCCCAACGCCAAAGCAAAAGCACCAGCTCCATAAACAAAAATTTTCATTTTATTTTCTCTTTCTTAAAACTAAATTAATTGGTGAACCAATAAGTTCGAATGAATCTCTAATTCTATTTTCAAGATATCTCATATAACTAAAATGCATCCAACTTGGTTCATTAACAAATAAAGCGATAGTTAATGGTTTACTAGAAACTTGTTGAGCATAATAAATTCTACATCTTCCACCATTAAAATTAGGTGTTTCATTCATCATTTGAGCTTCTTGAATAATATCATTTAATACGCTAGTAGAAATTTGGAAAGTATAGCTTTCATAAACTTTTTCTAACATATCAAAAATATCATGAATTCTTAATTTATTAATTGCTGATGTATAAATTACAGGAGCATAATCTAAGAATTTAAATTCTTTTCTGATTTCTTTTGTGAATTCATTCATTGTGTTATTGTCTTTTTTAACTAAATCCCATTTATTAACAATAACGATAATCGCTTTTTTAGCTTCAACAGCATATCCAACAACGTGTTTATCTTGTTCTTTAATACCTTCGCTACCATCGATAACTAATAAGCAAACATCACTTTGATCAATTGCACGCAATGCTCTTAAAGCTGCATATTTATCAATCGCTTCGTAAATTTTGCCACGCTTTTTTAATCCAGCAGTGTCAATAACAACATATTCGCGATCATTTCTAATGAATTTTGTATCGATAGCATCTCGAGTTGTTCCTTCGATATTTGAAACGATAACTCTATTCTCGTTTAAAATTGCGTTGCATAAGCTTGATTTTCCAACATTAGGTCTTCCGATAATTGAAAAGCGTAAACCGCTTAATTGAGAATCTTTTTCTTCATTTTTACTAAGAATATCAACGATTTTATCTAAAACATCGCCAATACCGACACCGTGAGCACCACTTACCGCGATTGGTTCACCTAATCCGAGCGAATAAAATTCAAATTTATTATTAATTAAATGTGAATCATCGATTTTATTAACAGCTAAAACAACAGGCTTCTTTGATTTATAAAGCATTCTAGCAACTAAATAATCATCTTCATTTAATCCGATTTGACCATCGACAACAAATAAAATAACATCAGCTTGTTCGATAGCGATTTCAACTTGCATTCTAATTTGTTTTTGGAAAGTTGTATCAGCAAGTTCAATACCGCCAGTATCAACAATGTCAAAACTTTTAGTCAACCAAGAAGTATGAGCGTATATTCTATCTCTAGTTACACCTCTAGTTTCTTCGATGATTGATTTTTTTTCACCAATAATTCTATTAAAAATTGTTGATTTTCCTACACTAGGAGAGCCAACAATAGCAACTAATCCTAATGACATTAACAAATACCTCTTTCTTTAGCTAAAACTATAATTGTGTTGACAACTTCTTCAATTGACATGTTAGTTGTATTAATTTCAATGCTATCACTTGCTGGGTGAAGTGGACAAAATGCACGATGAGAATCGATATAATCACGTTTATTAACGTTATCTAAGCACTCTTTGTAACTAGTTTTAAGACCTCTTTCTAAATTTTCTTTATATCTTCTAGTAGCTCTTTCTTCAGCACTAGCGATTTGATAAATTTTTAAATCTGCATTTTCTAATACATAAGTACCAATGTCTCTTCCGTCCATTACTACATTTTTATTTGCAGCAATCTTGCGTTGAAGATCAACAAGGAATAAACGAATGTTTTTATAACTAGCGATATAACTTACATTATTAGCGACTTCATTTTCACGAACTTTCTTAGAAATATCGACGCCATCAAGTAAAATATGATTTTCATCACTAAATGAGATATCAATTTTACCGATTAATTTTTCTGAACTTATTTCATCCGTAGGATCTAATCCATTTTGTAAAACGGCGTAAGTAAAAGCACGATACATAGCGCCCGTATCAACATAAATAAAATTAAGTTTTTTAGCTATGATCTTTGCAACTGTAGATTTGCCACTAGCGCTTGGACCATCGATTGCGATTGAAAAACTTTTATTCATAACTATCACCTACCCTAAATATTTATTTGTAAAAATAACTAATAAAGCAATTGCCGTTCCAACAAGTGCAAAGACAAAAAGTACATATAAGAAATATTTAATTCTTCTTTTTGCTAAATATTCATCGTAAATATTTTTTTGAACTTTTATCTTTTCTTCTTTTTCTTCTTCTAACGCGTGTTTATTTACGATCTCAGGTTCATGTATATTTCTTTTTACTTTTGGCTCTTCAACTTGCGTAACTTCTCGTTCTTTTTGCTCTTTTTCTAAGATTTCTTCGTTTTTAATTTGTTCACGATAATCTTTAAATTTTTCCATTCTTGTTTGAATTTTTGCCATGCCGTAATTATAACAAAATCACAAATAATAATGTAGTTATAAAAACAAAAGATACCTATTTTTTGAGGTACCTTTTTGTATGAATTTAATCTAATTAGAAACTAACGATAATTCCACCTTGTAAAGAATAGAAAGCACTTAATCCTCTATTATTTTCAACGATGACTTCATCGAATTCGTATGCATTAAGAATTTCTTCTTTTAAGAATAATGCATCTTTTTCAGCAAGCGTATGTGAGATGATGCATTTTCTTCCTTTTGTTTCTGGACACATCTTTCCGATATTGACAACTAAACGTTTTAAGACGCCATGGAAAGTTCTAATTTTTTCTTTAATTTTAATTTCACCATCTTCACCATAGCATAACGGTTTAATAGCAATCATTGAAGCGATGAAAGCAACAACCTTAGACATTCTTCCGTTTTTAACTAAATTATCAAATTTATTGAGAACAAATAATAAGTTATTTTCATCTCTTGTTTTGATTAATTCTTTTTCGATTGAATCAAAATCTTTACCTTCTTTGATTAATTCGTAAGCCTTATCAACGATAACTCTCATAGCTCCACAAACTAATTTTGAATCAATTACAGCAACTTTTGTTCCTTTTTCAGCCATGCCTTTAGCAACAAGCGCACTGTTATAGCATCCACTTAATTTTCCACTGATCGTAACAACGAAAATTCCATCATATCCATCAAATGTTTTTAAGAAATCATTTGGTGATGGGCAACTTGTTCTTCCAATAACGTTTGGATCTTCGATTGCATTTAATAATTCTTCTACTTTTAATGAATCGCCATCGACATATTCTTTGTCATTAACTCTAATCGTTAAAGGAACAACTTCAAAGCCAATATTTTCGTCTTTAATATAATCGTTTGTAAGGTTAGAACTACTATCTACTATAATCTTAAATTTCATTTGTAATTTTTCTCCTTTACTTAATTTTGCAAATATTACACTGGTCAAATTCAAACGAATTATAACACTAATAGTAAATATATACTAATTAAAAGATTCCTTGGTTAGATGAAATTATATATGTTCATTTATAATTTTCTCTTATTTCAATGTCAATTTTCTCACTTTTGTTGTTCATAAAAGCTCTTTATTTAAATGAACACGTTTTATTTATTGAATTTTTACAATTAATTAACAATAATTAAAAAGGGCTTAAAATATGAGCAAAAAAATTATATTAGTTGGCGGCGGAACCGCTAGTGGAAAAACTTACGTTATTCAACAAGTAGTTAAACTTTTAGGTGAAAGTCAAGTCACACATTTTTCTATCGATGACTATTATAAAGATTTAACTTCACTTACGATCGAAGAAAGAAAAAAGCAAAATTTTGATCACCCTAAAGCATTCGATTGGAAATTAATGAAAGTTCAACTCGAAGCTTTAAAAAGAGGCGAATCAATCGATAAACCAACTTACGATTATAAAGAACACAACAGAAGTTCAAAAACTGAACACGTTGTTCCAAAAGATTTAATCATCGTTGAAGGAATTATGGCTTTAGTTAATAAAGATATTAGAGAGCTCGGTGATTTGAAAGTTTTCATTAACGCAAGTCGTGAAAGAAGATTATTAAGAAGAATGGAACGTGACGTAAAAGAACGTGGAAGATCGTATGAATCAATTACTTCTCAATATTTTTCTTCTGTTCAACCAATGTATGAAGAAATCATCGGCCCAAGTGAATATTACGCTGACTTAATCGTCAATAACGATGGTTACGATAACAAATCAATTCAAGTTCTTGCAGCTGTATTAAAAGACGTAATGAACAATAACATTAACTAATCGCTACCTTTAAAAAGGTAGTTTTTTTATGCAACAAAATTAATTTATTTCCTAATTTATTCGATATAATCGATATTTTAGCAACATCATAGATAATATTTTTTTATTAACTTTTATATCATTTAATTTTAATGTAAAATTATCATTATGAAAACTCAATATATCGGAAACGCAATCTATGGCCAAAGTGGAGGCCCAACTAGTGTCATTAATTCAAGCGCATATGGCGTAATCAAAGAAGCTAAAAAACACCAAGATTTAATCCCAGAAATTTACGCAATGCATTTTGGTCTTGAAGGTTTACTCGAAGACGACATCATTAATTTATCAAAATATAACGATAAAGATTTAAAAAAACTTTTAAATACACCTGGAGCTGCTTTTGGTAGTAATCGTTTTAAACTTCCACACTTTTCAAAAGACGAAGAAATATATAAAAAGATTATAAGCACCTTTAAAAAATATAATATTCGTTACTTCTTTTATAATGGTGGAAACGATTCAATGGATACCATTAATAAAATTAGCGATTACGCAAAATTAGTCGGATATGATTTATTAGCAATAGGCGTACCAAAAACAATTGATAACGATTTACCATTTTTAGATCACACAGCTGGCTATGGTAGCGCTGTTAGATTTATTGCTAACTCAGTGTCTGAAATCGTTTTAGATGACAGCAGTTACAACAAAGGCAGAGTAAATATTGTTGAAATCATGGGAAGAAATACTGGATGGCTAACAGCAGGTAGCGTATTAGCTAAACTAAACGGCACTGCTCCTGATTTAATTTATGTTCCTGAAGTTTCTTTTTCATTAGATAAATTCTTAGAAGATGTAAAAAAGATCTACTTAAAAAAACATCGTTGCTTAGTTTGTGTTAGTGAAGGAATCAAAGATGAAAATGGCAATTTAATTTTTGAAACAAACGCTCAAAAAGATAAATTTGGTCACGAACAATTAGGTGGAGTCGCAATTAGATTAGCTGATATCGTCTCTAAAACTTTAGGATATAAAACAAGATATTTTGAATTATCACTCCTTCAAAGAGCAAATTCAATTTTACCAAGTGAAAGAGATATCAAAGAAGCTATAAAAGTTGGTGAATTCGCAGTCAAAAAAGCTTTACAAGGCGAGACCGGAAAAATCGTCACGATAAAAAGAATAGATTCACCTCAATACAAAGCAAAGTATGATTTAATCGATATTTCTTTAGTTGCAAACAAAGAAAAATATTTGCCATTAACATATATCAATAGAGAACATAATAATATTACAGACTCATTTATTGATTATGTCTTACCTTTAATTGATGAAAAACCATCAAAACAATTCAAAAACGGTCTTCTAGACATTTTCAAACTTTAAAACTCATAGACGAGAATCTCTTGACTTCCTAAAACGAATACTCAGAATCAATTCTCGTCTTTGTGTTTTACCTCAAATTCTATTTCAAAGAGCACATTATCAATTGATACTATCTTTTGATAAAGATTAGCACCAAATAAAAAAGCGTTAATTTGGTGCTTTCACTATACACAACAAATTCAAAACGCTATTTTTTCAAAAATAATTTATTTTTTTAATTTATTTTTACATCTATCTTACAAAGATGTCTCATTTTCTTTTCTTTTTTGATTAATTTGGATTCAATTATCTTAATAATGTCATCTGCAATCAATTCGTAATCAAATTCAATTGTTTTAAAATTAGGATAAAGCTCCTTTAAATAAACAATATCGTTATCATAACCAGTTATATAAATTTTATTTAATAAAGAATTATCAACTTCTTTAATTCTTTCAATAAGTCTAAGAGCAACTAAATCATTATAAGTTAAGACACCTTTAATATTTTTATCTTTAATAATTTTAATCGCTTCATCTAGATGATTGGAGTCAATAATTTCATATTCGCAATCATAACAATTAGAAATAGCCTTTTGGAAGCCCAAAAATCTTCTTAAGCTAGCTTCACTTCTTGATTCTTCTAAATAAATAAAATTGCGAACATCATTTTTATATAACTCATTAAATAAAAGTTCACCACCTTTTACATCATCAGTATAAATTGCATCAACATAATCCGATTGAGGAATTCTACCTAATAGCATTAAAGGTACTCCATTTATCTTAGCGAAGTCGACACTCTTTTCGTCAAATTCGTTAAAAGATAAGATTATATCGGCATTTCGATAAATACATTTTTTAATTAAATTATCATCAACTTTATTAAATCCATCAGCAATCATTACTAAAAAATCACATTGTTCTTTCCCTATTTTAGAAAATAAAATATCAGTCAATGTAATAAAATATGGGTTTCTAATACTATCAGTAATTAAAGCTACTACGAATTGTTCTTTAGTTTTTATTTCAGTGTATTTAGATTGGTAGCCTAGTTCAATCGCTTTTTCTCTAACAGCTTTTTTTGTGCTTTCGCTTATATCATCACAATCTCTTAATGAACGTGAAACACATGTAACACTTGTATTTAAAGCGTATGCGATATCTTTTAAACGTATTTTTTTATTTTTAACCATAATAAAATTATAGCACTAATTTCGATTTACTTTAATTAAAGTGATGATTAAATCACACTTTTTGTGATTTAGTTATTTGGAACAAATAATTTATATTCGTAAGGTGGGGTTGGTTTTTTGTTTTCATTAACTTCATTATAATCATTTCCAGCGCTTTCATTACCAAAGCAAGCAGTAAATCCACCTTCATAATTTAAATATTCTTGGAAATCATTATAGTGATTGTAAGTATAGAAAACATGGCGATCTTCTAATCTAAATTTAGAGTTGTCTTTATTTGAATAACTATAAACAAATCTACATGTTCCTCTTTTGATTTTGCGAGTCCCATCATTATATTTTTCTACAGTTCCACCGCATTCAAATCCACCATTACTTCCATGATCACTTTCATAATATTTTAATTTATCTTTGATACCGGTTAATAATGGTTCAGTTTTGTATTTATCAGTATCACCAGAAAATGTCGTTTGATTAAGCCTTAAATATTCACCCCATGTTGATTTAATCAAAGATAAACTTGCACTTTTACTAGGAATATAATTTGCTGGAACATCTCCAAAAGCAAAAATATAAGCTGCTATTTCTTCAATAGTGCAATAAGCTCCGCCATAATAAATTTTATAGCTTTCGCCATTTAAATTATTAATTTCATAAGAAACATAATTTCCATCACTATCTACTTCATAATTAGCAACAGCATTTTTTAAATAAACACCATCTTCTTTAATTGCTGCACTAGAATTTGGAAGATGTGAGATTGAAGAAATATCTCCACTCATAAAGTAATGTTTACTTCTAAAATATGCATCTTCAAAACTTGTTGCTGGTTTATAATTAGCATAAAAGCTTTCTTTTGAGACACCAATATAAGGATCTTCCATTGTATCAAGTGATGTTTCAACTACTTTTCTAGTGATTTTCATCTCTTGAACAGTTGGATTATCTTCAATATGTTCACTCTTTTTAAACTCAATCGATAAAAGATTGATATTTTTTTGAAGAGAGATCATGTAAACGTTGCTCGTACTAATAGAAACATTTCTTTGATTAAAAGTAATCTTACTTACTTCATAGCCTGAATTAGGAACGCAATTAAAAGATGCATATGTTCCATAAAGAAATTTATTTGAGGTAAATTCAACTGTCCCTCCGGTTGTATTTGTAAATTTCAATGAGCAATTTACAGTTTCAGTTTCTTTTTCAAAAGTTGGAGTAAAAATATTTTCTTCTTCAGTTAATTTAAAAGAATAAGTATCATTATCAACGATTTCTATTGTTGATTTTGCATTTGATACTAAATCTTTTAAATAATATCCATCATCAGGAATAACATCAAAAGTGACTTTGTCACCAATTTTGTATTTTTTTGTTGTGTCGTATTTAATTGTTCCGTTTAGCGTATTTGAAATTTTAATAATATCATTTGTAATAATTTCTTCATTTTTTTGCCCACAACTATTAAGCAAAATCATGCTCGATATAGCTAAAAATAATACTGTCTTTTTCATCACTCGTAATTATAGTCTATTTATTTTAATTTTCTTATCAATATTTCACTTGCTTGGTTCATTTTTTCTAGCGGCATATTCATTTACTAGATAACTATAAATTAATTCAGGAGGTTCTTTGCATCCTTCAAGTAGCCATTTATTTAATAAAGCAGTTAACCCAGCTCTAAAAAAGATAACTCTATATTCCATTTCGCGACTATCATCGACTTTATTAAAAAGTAATTCATTTATAAGATCGCTTTTAAGTCCATTATCACTAAAAAGCTTAAAATACATTTTATAAAATAATTGGTTATGATAGATATCTTCAAACAAGCTTAAGAAATAATAGTCATCATTAATAAAAGTTTTAATTTTATGAATAAAAAGAGTTTTATAATCATTTTTTATCGATTCAATTAAATCATTTAAACTATCAAAACTAGCATAAAACGTTGTTCTATTTAACTTCGCCATAGAACAAATTTCACTTACTGTAATATCTTGTAAATCTTTTTTCTCAACTAAAGCCATAAAAGCTTCTTTAAACTTTTTAACGCTATTTTGTTTTCGTTTGTTATTGTGTGTATTCATATTTTTTTCCTAGAAAAATTTTAACTTAATAAGTTAAAATAATCAAAAAAATATGCACTATTTTTTTATAAAAGTTTAATTATATCGATGAAATCGATGTTTTAACGCTAAATAAAAAGAGCTTTTGCTCTTTTTATTTTCATAATGATTTTTATTAGCTTCTTGCTAATCCGTCAACGTGTAATACTTGACCTGAAATATAAGAAGCATTATCACTCGCTAAGAAGACAAATGCATTTGCGATATCTTCAGCTTCACCTAAACGTTTTAATGGGATACTAGCAATAATTGGTTTGATATATTGTTCTGGAACAGCTCTCATCATATCAGTATATGTGACACCTGGAGCAACTGCGTTCACTCTAATTCCAAATTGAGCAAGTTCTCTAGCTAACGCCAAAGTAAATCCATTAACTGCAAATTTACTTGTTGGATAAGCAATTCCACTAGGCATTGCATCACGAGAAACCATTGATGAAGTATTTAAAATTACGCCGCTTTTTGCTTCAACCATATATTTAGCAGCAACTCTTGAACAATTGAAGACACCTTTTAAGTTAATATCGATAACATTCATAAAATGTTCTTCAGTGTAACTCATGAATGGTTCTTTATCGCTAACACCAGCATTATTAATTAAAACATCTAATCTTCCAAATTCTTTTAATACTGAATCAAATTTTGTTTCGACATCTTCATACGATTTTAAATTTGGAGAAATTCCTCTAATTGTTGAATTTGGGAATTCCTTATTTAATTCTTCTAAAGCAACTTTGACTGTTTCATCTTTTGATCCACAAACAATAACAATTGCTCCTTCTTTTAAAAACGCTTTCGCAGTAGCAAGGCCAATACCTCTTGTGCCACCAGTAATTATTGTAACTTTATCTTTTAATAACACGATTATATGTTCCTTTCTTTTTATTTAATTATACACCCCTACACTTTTTAATTCGAGATAAAAATACTGAATTAAGCATTAATGTTTTTGTTCATAAAACTAGACTTTCTTATCATAATCTTAATTTTTATATAATCTTATTTTACTTAGATATCGTTTTTATGTATGATAAACCTATGAAACGGGAATACATTACAATAATTGTAATATCAATCATTTTTTTGATATTATCAGCAATCAGTTTATTTTATTGTTATAAAGAAAATCAAAAATTAAGAAAAATTCGGAAACCATTTCCAATTATGACACTTATCACTCTTTTGATGGCTGTTTCTATCAATGAACCAGTCTTATATTTAGCATTAACGTGTGGATTAATTGGCGACTTATTTTTAATTAGTTTTGACAAAAGAATGTTTTTAGCCGGACTTGCTTTTTTCTTAATTGAACATCTTATAAATTTTTATACACTATATCGTTTTACAGATCTCTTTAATAATTATTTCTATCTAATTTATGGAATTCTTATTGTCGTATTTCCGTTGATCGCATCGATAGTTTTAAAGAAATTTGCAAAACCATTGTTCACAATAACAGGTGGAATTTATATCGCTACATTAGTAATGCAAATTATATCTTCAATATATTTAACAGTTGTTACAGGTAATAATTTATTAATTTGTTACACAATGGGTTACATCTTATTTTTAATAAGTGATAGCTTAATAGCTCAAAAACGTTTTATTGCTCCATTTAAGAAAATGCAATTCTTAATTATGATCACGTATTATGCAGCTCAAGCGCTTATTTATATACCGTTATTGTTTTGTATAATTTAGATTAAATTCATTTCCAGTTAAAAAAGTTTCGACCACATCGAAACTTTTTCTTTTTTATGTATTGGTTTAATGGTATGATTTTTATTAGAAAGCGGAGAGAAATCTCAATTAAAACAATATGAAAAAACAATCTAAAAAGGTAGGTGCAATGCCTAACTGGCTTTTTTGGAATCTCGCCTGGATTTTAGGAATTGCCGGTCAACTATGTTGGAACATGGAAAATCAATGGTTCAACACTTTCGTTTACGCAAAAATTGGCGGAGACGTCAATATTGTCACCGCAATGGTCATCACGAGTGCTTTAGTAACGACAATTTCAACTTTTATATTTGGCACTTTAAGTGATCGAATTGGTAAAAGGAGAAGATTCGTATCGATTGGCTACATAGTTTGGGGTATTACCACCATAATATTTGGTTTAACTGAATTTATTAGACAATCCTCTGTCGGTTCTATTGCTTTCGTTAGTGCATTTTTAGTAGTTTTAACTGATGCCATAATGTCATTTTTTGGATCAATGGGCAATGATTCAGGATATAGCACATGGTTAAACGACCACACAACAGATAAAAATAAAGGTAAAATCGGCGCTTTGCTTGCTGCTTTACCAGTATTTGGAACTGTCGTAGGAACAGTTTTAGGTGGAATTTTAGTTAATACAGGAAATGAAACCGTAGGTACTTCTTCATACAATCCAGCACTTGATAACTATCAATTATTATTTGGTATCATGGGTGGATTTGTAATAATAGTCGGTATTATTTCATTAATTTTCTTAAAAGATTCACCAACACTTGAAGCTAATAAAGATGGCACTTTTATGCATCAATTTGGACAAGCATTTAATATAAAGAAATTAAAAGGAAATAAAACTAATAAAGAAATGTTATGGGCTTGTTTAATTGCTTGTTTCTTCTTTATTCCATTCAATTTCTATTTTGTCCACATGGGTAACTGGATGATTTATGATATTGGTTTTACTGCCGGAGATATGGGCTTAGTTGAAGGAATTTCTTTATTATTAGCTGTCATTTTAACTCTTCCATTTGCTAAATTAATTGATAAAAACAAAATTCCTCAACTTGTATTTTTCTCAATTATTGTTAACGCAATCGGTTTATTATTAACATTTTTATTAATTAAATCACCTCAAGACGTTGATTCAGTTAATTTATTTTCAGCTAAAAACATTCCATTATTTATATGTGTATTTTTAATTGGCTTAGGATATGTTTTAATTGTTCAAGCATGTATGGTTTGGACAAGAACTTTATTTCCTAAAGAATGTAGAGGACAATTCGAAGGAATTAGAATTACATTTTTTACATTAATTCCAATGTTCATCGGAACTTTAATAGGTAACTTAATCATCAAATTAACACCTCAAGAAGAACCGATTTATGATGTTTACGGACATATAATCGATGTACCACAAGAAAATCTATTTTTCTTTGCTTGTATATTAGTTCTTCTTTCTTTTATTCCTTTATTCTTCGCATCAAAATATTATTTTAAACGCATCAAAGAAGAAAAATCTTCAACCCCTTGCATAAACCAAAAACTTGAAGATAATAAAAATTTATTAAGCGAAAAAGGCAAATTAGAAAGTCACGGATACTCATTTAGATATAATTTAAATTACAACAAAGAAGTAATTCCAAAACATACATTAAAACTAAAAGAGTGGAATTTTTATCAATTTATAATTGGTGATTATTCGCTTCAAATTACCGTTGGGCATTTAAGTTACGTCGCGAATTTAGCTTGTAATCTTATAAATTTAACAACAGGTGAAAGAATATCTTCTTCTACGATGCTTCCTTTGCATAAATTCGATTTAGATCTAAATCCAGAAAAAGAAAGCGAAATTCATATCAATGAAAAAGGTATTAAAGTAGATATTATCGTCAAAGAAAAAGAAAGAATAATAACTTATACTTCAAAAGAAATTAGCGTTAGGTTAAATATTGAAAACATGATTGATAATGACAAAATGGTCATTGCAACTGGATTTGATTCACCTAAACAATTCTATTTAAATTACAAGGAAAATTATTATAAAGCAAGCGGAAAAATATCGACTGCATCGAATGAATTTGAGTTTTCTGACGCAAAAGGATTAATTGATTGGGGTCGAGGAAAATGGCCTTATTCACACTCTTGGGTTTGGGGAAATCTAACTAGTGAGATCGATGGTGTACCTTTTGGATTAAATATCGGATATGGTTTTGGAAATCTTTATTACGCTAGTGAAAATGCATTTTTCTACAATTATAAAGGATATAAATTAGGTAAACTAATCGTTTCAAGAGACAAAAAAGATTATATGAAAGAACGGAAAATTAAAAGTGATGATGAACTTTTAAATATCTCTTTCACTCCGTTATTTGATAATTACACTCAAAATAAGTTTGTAGTCGTTTCAACTTCATGTCATCAAGTTTATGGCTATTTTACTGGCACAATAAATGTAGATGGTAAAATAATTCAATTCAAAAACTTATTAGGCTTTATTGAAGAAGCTAAAAATAGATGGTAAAAACAGCTAGGTCACCCTAGCTGTTTTTATAAGTTTTTTCTTGCTTCATCATTAAAAATTACTTCGTTGTCGTTTCTAACATTAAGTGCTGTTGCTGGACAATTCCATACAAATTACATCATGCCTTCTAATGGCAAACTTAAAAATTACTGTAACGATAAAACTGAAATCACAGTATTGAATAGAGTTTATCCACCACTAAACGGATATTGTCAAATCGGTGATGCTTTTTTCTCGTGATATATAACGACTTAAAAATGTAATTATTCTTTGATTAAGTTTAATTTATTGATATAAAGTGCACTAAAACCAACAAAAATACCGGTTAGAATGCTTGTAAAACATAGAATAGGCAAATAATAAATTACATTAGCGGTTCCTAAATAAATAAATGCTACACATATTTGAGCAAAGCTATGAAACAAACTTCCAATAACACTTACTCCAACAATGTGTAGTTTTTTTATGAATCGCATTAATAAATACATTATACATAACGAAATCAATGCACCACTTAAACTCATAAAAAATCCCATTGATAAAAATGTTCCTCGAAGAAAACTAGCTAAAAATACCCTCATCAAATTAATAAAAAGAGTATCTAAAAATCCATAGCTATATAAAGCCATTAAAATTACTATATTTGCTAGTCCTAGTTTCATTCCAGGCACAAATCCTGGTATAAAACTATCAATGATGCTTAAAATTACACCTAAAGCAACAAGTAAAGACATTGTAGTTAATTTTCTAGTTGTAAAATTCATATTAACCTAACTCTACATCAGTACTTTTTTCACCATTTAATTCAATATAAATTTCATTATAAGCACATATGATTGGCTTTGTAGTTTTAGCGCTTCCTTCTAATATACAACTTTTATTAGGACATGTACTTTCAACGATTTTTATATCATTTTTAGAAACTTGAACTTTAACTTGTCCATGTTTTCCTTCTACAAAAAAATATCTAATTTCAGTTTCTTTGTTTAAGTCTATTTCATCAACAAGTTTATTCATCGAGTAAATAGTAGCGATGGAATCGCTACTATTTGTATTAATTAATAAAAAAGAAATCACTCCAATTAATGAAATAACTAATAAAACGCCAACAACAATAATGTCTACTTTGTATTTTTTAAAAATTTCTTTCATATTAACGTTTCTTTAATTCAATGTTTTTAGAATAAACTTCTTTACTATTTTTATATATTAAATAATCAAATCCGAACTTAGTACTAAAATCTTCAATTTTATTTTTGTCATCAATCATCATTAAAGCTGTCGACATAACATCAGTTAAAATCGGATCTTCATGCTTAATGATTACAAAATCATAGATAGATTCATTTTTTCCAGTAAATGGATTAACAATATGAGAATAAAGTTTTCCATCTACTTCAATTAATTGTTCGAAGATACTACTTATTCCTAAACTTGCATCTTTAATTTCGAGATAAGTATTAGTTAAATATTTAATTGAAGCCTTGAAGCTTGTTCCATCAACTTTTGAAGTAAAATATGTACTTGAATTTCCTCCGTTAACAAAATAATTTAAGACTCCATTTTCTTTAAATAATTTCTTAACTTCATTTAGTGCATATCCTTTTCCAAAAGCACCCAAATCTATTTTTGCATTACCCTTTCTTTGAACACTAAAATTAGAATCATTGAAAATAAGTTTGAATTCATCGATATTTTGAAGACATCGTTTAATAAATTCTTCATTAGGAAAATCTAAAATTTTATCTTCTTCATATTTATTAAAAGCTTCTTTATAAGCGAAAGATAATTCACCAATATAAGGATTAAAATAATTTTCAGTTTTAATAAAATATTCATTAGCAACTTTTAATGCTTCATATAACTCTTTATCTAGTTTAACTTCTTCATTTGTGTTATTGATCGTGTAGATATTATTTAGATTTTCATATGAAGTAAAAGCATCAAAATATTTATTATATTTATTTATTAAAGCTTCACCTTTTAATATATCCTCTTTTTTACTGTTATAACTCGTTATATTAAAAATTGTACCAAAACTAAAAAATGGTCTTTCATCTATTGTTACATTATTAGCACAACTAGAAAGAACAGAAGGTAATAAAAAAGAAAGGATGAATAATCTTTTCTTCACGATTATTCATCTCCTTCTTTATGTTCTTTTAAATATGTGACGATAGCTTCTTTAGTATCTTTTTTACTAGGTTTACATTTATCAGGAGTTTTTTCTTTTCCTGTTACTAAAGCATCAGCCATACCATTACATCCAGGATAGCCACATGCACCACAATTATATCCAGGAAGCATCTTAGTTATATCTTCAACTCGATGATCTTCTTTTACATATAAAATTTTACTAGCTATTGCTACGCCAATTCCTAGAATTAAGCCTAATCCAGCTAAAATCAAAACAGCCCATAAAATATACATAGCTATTTTTCCTCCTTTGAAGATTTTTTATTTTCTTCTTTATTGAAAATCTTATCTTTTAAATCGCATTCAAAGTTATTACACGCTTTGCAATTTTCTTCATTTGCTACTAAATTTTCACACCCTTTTGGCACAGGTGTTTTTTTATTAAAGTAATAAGAAATAAAGAAAACGAGAATTAAAGCAACTATTATCCCAACTGCGATTAATAAATATGCCCAAGATTCCATAACTTAAGCAATAAAATTAAATACGAGACCAACAAAAGCTAATGCCATAATTGAAGCTGTAATTAAAGCGATTGGTAATCCTTTAAATGCTTTAGGTACATTACTATTTTCAAGTCTAACTCTGATACAACTAAAGACAAAAATAACAAGCATGAAACCTAAAGATGTTCCAATAGCATTGGCAATTGAGTTTAAGAAAGTAAGTGAATTATTTAATTGAACAGTACCTAAAACAGCACAGTTAGTTGTAATTAAAGGTAAATAAATTCCGAGCGACTTATATAAAGCTGGTGAGAATTTTTTAATAAACAATCCACAAATTTGAACAAGTGATGCAATAACTAAAATGAATACGATAGTATCCATGAAAGGAATTTCAGCAGGAACTAAAACATATTGATAGATTGGCCAACATATAATAGTACTTAAAGTGATGACAAATAAGACTGCAAATCCCATGCCAATGCTTGATTGAGGTTTTTTACTAACACCTAAGAAAGGACAAATTCCTAAGAATTTAGTAAGAATTGTATTTTGAACAAGCATTGCATTAATTATTCCAAGAAGGAAAGCGACTAAATATTCCATTACTTATTTCCTCCTTCGATTGCTTTAGCTTGCGCTTCTTTTTTGAGTGCTTCTTCTCTAGCTCTTTTCTTTTCGAGTAAAGTTCTAGCTTTTTCGTTTTCTTCTTTTCTATTTTTTCTAAAAGCAATAATAGCTAAGATGACGCCGAATACAATAAATGCTCCAGCTGGTTGAGTAAATAATCCAATTGAGAAATCATAAATGGTTTCACCGCTAGCATTAATATAAGCTAATAATGGAATTGAGATTTTAGGGATAAAAGTGAAAATATCACCAAATGTAATCATTCCAGTTCCTAAAACTTCTCTAATTAAACCCATTAACATAATTGAAAGAGAATAGCCAACTCCCATTCCTAATGCATCTATAAAAGAGTCGAATGGTTTATTTTTACTTGCATAAGCTTCTGCTCTTCCTAAAACAATACAGTTAACAACGATTAAAGAAATATATACTCCTAGTGAATCATATAATTCAGGTAAAAATGCACTAGTTAACATTCCAACTATTGTAACGAATGTAGCAATAACAACAATGTAAGCTGGTGTTTTTACTTCTTCAGGAACTATTTTTCTTAATAAACTGATTAAAACGTTTGAACAAATTAAGACGATTGTAAATAAAATACCCATGCCAATCGCTGATTCTAAAGAACGAGTTGTTGCTAAAGCTGGACATGTTCCTAAAATCGAAACGAAAAGTGGATTTTCAACAACAATACCCTTCAAGAAATTTTGTTTTGTAGAAGTTTTATTTTCCATTATTTAAAACCTCCTTAGCATAAACTGATGCTGTGTTTGCCATATCTTTAATAGCAGTAGCACCAAATGTCGCTCCACAAGTAACATCATCTAAAGCGATATCACCTTTGTTATAAGGATCGACATAATCTTTTTGAACGACGTTAGCATATGACTCACTATTTTTAACGATTGAAATTCTTCCGATACTATAATCATTATTAATAGCAACTAATAAAGTAATTGAACCATAGTTATTTTTATCACTTGCTTCAGCTTTAAAAACGTATCCATATTTTTCATCAACGCCTTCAACTTCTTCACTTGATTTTGGGTTCCAATAGCAAATTAAACTATCATATTTTGAATCTATATCTTCTTTCAATGATAATTTTTCACCCGAAACTAAATCATTTGGTAAAGTGCCATCATCTTTCATGAAGACTTCTTTTAACGCAAGTTCTTCTTTTTGCTTTTCGTGTTCTTTAATCGGACCACTAGTAATGAAATTTGTTAATGCAATTAATAAAGCGCTGACACTTCCGATTGCACATAAAATTCCACCAACTAAAAGGTAATGTTTAATGTCTTTATTCATCATTTAACAACACCTCCGAATAATAAACTAATAATCATAATAATAGTTGGAACAATGAAAATTAAACTCATTGCTAATATGTTTTTCCGTGTATATCTTGTATTACTCCATTTTGGGAAATCGATAACTGGAACAAACATATTTGCAATTAATAATGAAATAGCAACACCTTCTGGGAGAGCTCCAAATAATCTAATTAATACAGTAAGCATGCCTCCAATCATTCCAAACATAATTCTGCCTGGTTTAGTGATTGGCCCTGTAACTGGATCAGTAAACATAAAAACACCACCAAAAAGAACGCCACCGCTTAAGATTTGGAATAATGTAAAATCATAGAAAGTAACTGTTGGAACTAATGAATTTACACATAATCCAGCAATTAACATCATTCCGATAAATGTACCAAAATAAGCAAAAACTACTCTAAAATCAATTGTTCTTCTTACCATTAAGTAAATTAAACCAATTAAAATTGTAATTGAATAAACTTCACCTAATGTTCCAGGCATTTTTCCTAAGAACATATCTAAGAAATTTAAATTGTTAATACCATCAAACCCATTTTGAGCGATATTGCCTAAAACTGTTCCACCAATTTCAGTAGAAGTTCCATTAAACCATTCTGGTAAAGCAAGATATTTTCCATAGTTACTTCCAAAAGATAATTTAGTGGCAACCATTCCTACAGCAGCTGGATTGAAAATATTATTTCCTAAACCACCGAATACTAATTTTCCAAAGATAATACCAATGAAAGCACCAACGATAACACTATAAATAGGAGCTCCGCTTGGAGTGATTAATGTATAAATCATTGCTGTGACTAAAGGTGAAATAATGTTTACTAATTTGATTCTACCTTTATAAGCGTATTCAATTTTTTCTTTAAGTGAATGTTTATCTCCATCCTTAGGCATTAAGTGAGTTAAGCCGATATAAGCAATTTCACAAGCTACCATTATAATTCCACTAACTAAAAAATTGATTAAAGTGTTAAATGGAAAAATAACAGCTGCAAAGATAAATGTTGGAAGTAAAGCGATAATGACATCAAGCATCATCATCCAAGCGCTATCTTTTCTTCTAATATGTGGAGAGGTTTCTTTTATAAACATCATAACTTAGCAATCACCTTCCCTTTTCTAACCCAATCTGTAACATTAATTCTTGATGTACACGAATAAGTACATAAACCACATTCAATGCATTTTAATGGGGTTAAATCTTTTACAAGTTGACGATCATGAGCTTTCATTGCGTTCATAATTTCAACTGGTTTTAAATGTACTGGACAACTTAAAACACAAGACCCGCATCTAACGCATGGTTCTTCTTTGTAATCTTTTTTATTTAATACAATGATCGAAGTAACTGTTTTTGTAATAATAACATCATCACTAGGAACACTAGCTCCCATCATAGGTCCTCCCATAATGAAAACTTTATCCTTATCTTCATCAATATAACCATCACATAAAGGAATTAAATCATGTAAAGGTGTGCCAATGACTACCCTGAAATTCTTCGGATGTTTAATTCCGTCACCTGTAATCGTAATATTTCTTTTTACAACTGGCATGTTGTATCTTAACGCTTTATAAACACCAACCATTGTACTGACGTTAAAATTCATAACACCAAATTCACTTGGAAGATGACCTGAAGGTACTTCAATTCCTAAAGCTTCTTTAATCATTGCGATTTCCCAACCTTGAGGATAATAATTTTTAACTTTTTTAATTTCGATGTTAGGATATCCTTTTAATAATTCGTTATAAACAAGTTCAATATCTTTATACTTAGATTTAATACAAATATAAGCTTTTGGAATATTAAACGCATTCATTGTGTAACGAATTCCATTAATAACTCGGTTCGGAAATTCAAGCATTAATCGATGGTCGGCTGTAATATAAGGTTCACATTCAATTCCGTTAACTAATAAAACATCAATCTTTTTATCAGTTTTAAATTTGATGTAAGTTGGGAATGAAGATCCACCTAAACCAACTAACGCAGTATTTTTAATAATTTCAGTAACTTCTTCTTTGGAAAGACTTAAAATTTCTTCCTCAGTTCTTTCGAAAATAGCATCATCGCTAGTATTTTTCCTGTCGTTTTTGATTTTGACAAATTCAACTTCCTTTCCACTACGGTGATAATGCTTTTCGATGCCAACAAATGTACCTGAAACTGTACTATGAATTGGCTGCTCGAAAAAAGGACCATGACGTAAACCTATTCGTTGGAAACATTTTACGTAGTCGCCTTCTTTAATAAATAATTCGCCTTTTGGGCAGCGCGCATTCGTAATAGGGAGATATACATATTCTGGATGTGTGTATCGAATTGTTGGTATGGCTCCCATTAGAGCTTTGCTTTTGCCCACATGAGTTGTTTTCTTAATCATAGATTAATTATTGACCAATTTACATCCACTTTCAAGACCTTAGAAGCGTATTTTTTATGATATTTGTAAGAAAACATAAAATTTTTAAAAAAATCAAAAAGTATCGATGTAATCAGTAAAATTTTACTTATTTATTAAGTATTTTTTTATCGAATTTTGTATTTTTTATATCATTTTTAGAAACATAAAAAAGACCAATTTATTAGGCGTGCTAGTAAGTTTGTCTTAATAAAAAAGTAGCTTTTTTATTCTTTAAAATTCTTCACCTATTGGAAGTTCAGCAATATTTATCGGTAAATTTATTTGTCCTCCAATTTGACTTACTTTTAAATTCGCACTAGGTGAACCCGTATAATAAGCACAAATAGAATCAAGTTTTCCTTCATCACTTAAATTAACTTCGGTTAAATCTGAAGTAATAATGCTAGTATCAAATGGTCCAGCGCAATTAGAAATTAAGTTACCGAAATATTGACATAATTGCATATCTTCAAGATAAAATGAGTTTTGTTTTTCATCTTTTGTTTTGAAAAATACTGAAGAAATTGAAGAAAATAATGGTGAGTTTTCTTCAAAAGTGGCATTTGTTCCATCTTTTTTAGTAATAGGTTTACTTAATCTAACTATCTTTTTAAGTTCGAAAGAATAACCGATCTCATATACCGCATCATCAATTTTACCTTAAATCGCTATTGTCATTTTAATCAATTCATTGATACAAACAATTTAATTTTTAAAATTTAAACATACAAACATCTTAAATCAACAATGCGTAAATCATTAAAAAATTTCTTACTTTGGTATAATCTAAATTAGAAATTATATTAAGATTATTTAAAAAGGAGGAACTTATGTTAAACGTTGGAACTATCGCCCCATCATTTGAACTTTTTGATCAAGATGGCAATTTACATAAATTAGAAGATTATAAAGGAAAGAAAATTATTCTTTATTTTTATCCTAAAGATAATACACCAGGATGCACTAAAGAAGCATGTGGATATAATGAAAATTTAAAAGCATTTAATGATAAAAATGTTGTTGTTTTAGGTATTAGTAAAGATTCAATTTCATCACATAAGAAATTCCAAACAAACTATAATCTAGCTTTTCCTCTTTTAAGTGATGAAAAGTTAGATGTTATTACAAAATATGACGTTTGGAAAGAAAAGAAAAATTATGGAAAAACCTACATGGGAATAGTTAGAACAACTTATTTAATCGATGAAAATGGTGTCATAATTTTTGCCAACGATAAAGTTAAAGCTGCAAGTGACGCTTTAACAATGCTAGGTAATATTTAATGCGAATTATTATTTCTCCAGCTAAAAGCATGAAAAGTGATTTTTCATATAATCAAAGTATCACTACTCCTGTATTCATTGATAAAACAAAAGACATACTCAGCACATTAACTTCGTTTAATAAAGAAGAATTAACTAAAATTTGGAAATGCAATTCAAAAATGATTGATGAATTATGCGGTAACATGCTTCAATCTGACTTATATAAAAATTTAACACCCGCTATATTCGCTTATGATGGATTAGTTTATAAAAATATCAATCCTTCTTCTTTTAATAATACCGAACTTAACTATATCAAAAATAATTTAAGAATACTTTCAGGATTTTATGGTGTTCTTCACCCATTTGATGGTGTTATCAAATACAGATTAGAAATGCAAGCGAAGTTTAAAATAGGGAACTTTAATAATCTTTACGCTTATTGGAGTGACTTAATTTATCAAGAAGCTATCGATGATTCAAGAATAATTATCAATTTGGCTTCAAAAGAATATTCAAAAGCCATTGAACCTTTTTTAACTAAAGAAGACACAATTATTAATTTTAGTTTTTTAGAAAAAGACAATGATGGATTTGTTAGTAAAAATACCTACTCTAAAATAGCTCGTGGTCTACTTGTTCATTATTTAGTAAAAAATAGCATAACAGATATTGAAAGTATTAAAAATTTTAACTTAGAGGGCTATAAATTTAATAAAGAATTATCGAATAATACTTTATTTGTTTTTACTAGATAAATTACTTTATTTTAAAAATACTTATTCGGTTTAGGGATAATCTAGTTAATGCTAAATTGACATTATCACTATACCGTATCCTGAACAAATTTCAACTTTCTTTTTGCTATGAAGTTACTCTTTAACAGGTTTTATTTTAAAATCTTTTGAATAAGAATTTAAATACATAACACCTCCTGATTCGAACTATTCAAACTATTCGAATTATGAACGATGCTGTCAAAATCGTTAATTATGGTAAATCATTTACGCTTATAAAAATATTAACCGCTCAAGTACAAAAAAGGTTTGAATAGTATTTTTACTATATCAAACCTATGCTTTCAATTTGGTGATTCTCCGGGGATTCGAACCCCGGACCCACTGATTAAGAGTCAGTTGCTCTGCCAGCTGAGCTAGAGAACCAAGCGCCTAATTATTATATACTAACAAAAGTATAAATTCAAATACTTTTTATACCCAAATCGCTGTATGGGAAGGCCCCCCCTCTTCCCATACAAGCTTTATTTGAAAGGTTATTATTTAATTTCTGTAGTTTCTTCAACTACTTCAGTTTTAGTTTCATTATTTTCTAAAACCGGTGTTTCAGTTACTGGAGTTTTATCTTTTTTATCAACTAAGATAACATTTAAGAAAATTCCTAAAATCATAGCGACTGCAACTGAAGTGATTGTAATTACTGGAGCTGAAGGATTTCCAAATTTTAATGTTAATCCACCAATACCACTAACTAAGATTGCGGATGCAATAAAGATATTCTTTTGATTAGTTAAATCAATTTTTTCTTTAATTAACATTTTAACACCACTTGAAGCGATGAATCCGTAAAGAATTAAGCTAACACCACCTGTAACTGCTGCAGGTACTGTTTGGAGTAAAGCTGTAAATGGTGTGAAGAATCCGATTAAGATACTCATTATTGCTGCTAATAAAACTACTTTTGTTGATGCAATTCTTGTTAATCCGATGACTGCAACATTTTCACCATATGTTGTGTTTGCAGCGCCACAAAGAATTCCACTAACTGCTGTTGCAATACCATCACCTGATAATGTTCTTGCCATGCCTGGTTCACCATTTAATAAATCTCTGTCAATGATGTTTCCTAAATTTTCATGGTCACCAATATGTTCACACATTGTAACAAATGATACTGGTAAAAATAACAAGATAACTGTTCCAATTGTTGTCCAGTCAAATTGTGCAATTTGATCAAATCTTAAGAAGATAAAGCTTTCTGGATCATTTGGAATAAATAATTTGTAGTTAAAGAAACTTGCAAAGCCGATTTTGTCTGGTGCGAAGATATTTGTGAATGCTGTGAAGCTAACAACATTAAAATATTCATTTCCAAATCCATAATATCCGATTAATGTGAATAAGACAGCAACAATATATCCACTTCCCATACCGATAATGAAAGGAATAAGTTTCATCATCTTTTTGCCATAATGACTAGCTAATGCAGTTGCGATTAATGCAACTAAACCTGAGATAATTGCTATCCAGTTGTATTTTTCAGGATCGTTTGAGCCATTTAATGTTAAATTGTTAATTGCGCTTCCTGCTAAAGATAAGCCAATTACCATAATAATAGGTCCAACAACGATTGGAGGTAAAACTTTATTTAACCAAGCTGTACCTGTTCTTTTGATGATTAACGCAAAAACGCAGTACATAATTCCAACTAATACCATGCCTATAATTAATGCAAGGAAGTTGTTCTTTGTTGCTCCACTTAGAAGTCCGACTGCTAATGCACTTTGCATCGGTGCGATATAAGCGAATGATGATGATAAGAAGACTGGTGATTTTCCTTTTGTTAAAGCAATATAAATAAAAGTACCGATACCAGCTGCAATAATTGTTGCTGCTACTGGAAGTCCTGTTAATAATGGGACTGTAATACACGCAACTAACATTGCGAGGACGTGTTGGATACCAAAAAGAAGCCATTCATGAATCTTTTTTGGACTCTCTTCAACGTCGAGAACGAGATTTTTTTCTTTGTTCATAACCTTTCCTTTCCTTAAAAAAAGATTCGGCACTAACACCGAATCTTTTAATAATCAAATAATACGAATAATGAAGGATTAAAAAAGGAACAAATAGTAAGACCTTTGAATTCTAAGGCTTTAATACTAATGTTTTTTGAGTTGTTTCTTAAGTTCTTCATAATTCCCAGGTGAAATCTTAAGCCAAACAAAAACGTTTATCAAGTACTTTTTTTGATAATTTTGATTTCCGTTAGAAATTAATACTTTCTTAATATCTTGTCTTATTCTTCTTTAAGACATTTAACAGGATCTTTATTAGCAGCATAATAAGATGGAATAATCGCACTGATAATTCCTAATATTAAACCTAATAAAATTAGTAATACTATATGCCACCAAGCCATTACACAAATATTACTTATGTTCCAATAGTCAGAATAGTGTTGTCTAACTTGATAGTTAACTGGAAATTCAAGAAGATAAGTAAATAAAACACTCATCAAACCGCTTAATGTTCCAACAATGCTAGCTTCAAAAATAAAAACGCGACTAACATCGAACTTTCTCATACCAATTGCTCTAAAAATACCAATGTCTTTTTTTCTTTCTAAAACATTATTATAGGTAAATAAAACATTCATGACACAAGCAACACAAATTAAAACACAGACGAAAATCATTAAGACAAGAGAAATTAAACTTACCATATTTCCGACTTCTTCAATCATAAAATTGCCATTATCGTAATAATAAATTTTCTCTTTTTCTGATCCTCTTGAATCGTTGAATTCATCTAGTCTTTTCAAGATAATACTACGTTCAAACATTCCAGTAGGAAAAATAGCAACATTTAGAATGTCATTATACGAATTCATAAAAGCGACAAGTGATATGAAATATTCGTACGCTTCTCTTTTTGTAGTAACTGATTTAAAATAGCCAAGAACTTTTTTAATGAACTCTTCCATTTTAGTTAAATCACCGCTTGAAAGAACTTCTTTAGTTTCATCATTCACTAAATCTACACCAAATTTTTTAGCTTGTTTTATGAAATAAGTAAAAGTATTTGCTCCACTTGGAAACGAAGAAGATAACTTTTTATCTATCGCGTAATATCTAAAATATTTATCAGCAATCTCGTTTATTTCAGTGGTTGAAATACCGCTTATATCATCTTTATGAGAGTTAATAAGTTTATTTAAATCATCAACAATATCTAAATTATTATTAGGATTATCGCTTAAATAAACTACATTTTCCTTTAAAATGCTTGCAATATCACTATCTTTTTTATTTTCAATTAATTTTTCTTGTAATTCTGGAAGATAACATAGACTTGGAGAAATTAAAGATAAAGTCGAATCTTTTTTAGGTCTAAGAATGCCAGAGATAGTTAACTTCTCACCAATTGAATTATCATTAAATAAAGTTTCGTAATCTTTTTTTGTGTAAGTAGAAATTGTTCTTTTAGATACAGGAATCACAACTCCACTCTTATAAGAAAATTGATCATAAATTTCTTTAGTGAAAGGATTTTTAACATAGAGTTCATTGTTAGAAAATATCTTATATTCTTTACCGATAATATCATTAAAATTAATTGGTTTAACTTTATTAGCGCTTGTAAAATCTTGAACTTCTTCTTTTGTATCAGCTAAGTTATAAAAGCCCAAATTTCTTAATGTCTCAAAATTAATAGCGTTATATTCATTGACTACAAGAATCAATTCATTTTCATTCGAAGGATATTTTCCAGCTATCAAATCATATCCATCTTCAATATTTCCATATAAAACGTGGAAAATATTTGTTGGAATTCCATAAGTTGAACTTGTATAGCTGCCTCCAGCGCTTAAAGATGTATAAACTTCTTGATAACTAGATTCATATTGTCCTTTTAAAGATTCAGGATATTTTGTTGTTAAGTTATAAGCATAATCATTCCCATAATTAAATAAATAATCTTGGATAAGACCTTCTTCTTTTAATTCATCAAGTAAATCAAAATATTCATCGGAATAATTGTTATAAGTATAAGTAACTGTGCTTTGTCCTGGAATATAAGGGTAAATTTCATTATTAGTAGGATATTTTTCGCTTTGGTTAACATCTTTCCAATCTTCTGTAGCGCTTTTAGTTGAATAAGCTGGGACATTAATTGGTAAATTACTAGCACTAGCGTTATCCGCTGCTTCTTTATAAACATTAAAACCGTTAGTAATTGCTAAAACAAACCCTAAAGCAACTAAACCGAAGCAATTAGCGACACTAGTTAAAATCGTTTTAAGTTTTTTAGACATAAAAGATTTAAAAGATATCGTTATGATATTTTTAGTCTTCATTAATTTATTTACTGATTTTTTTGGATTTTCAGTAAGAGGACCTAATGAGCTAATTTTGTTTTCACTTTCAACAACTTCTTTTTCAAGATCTTCAACAATTTTTCCATCATACATTCTAATGGTTCGATCACTATAAATAGCTGCTTCTTTTTCATTATGTGTAACCAAAATTACAAGTTTAGTTTTAGAAATATCTTTTAGTATATTTAAAACCTCTTCACTATTTTTACTATCTAAAGCACCAGTTGGTTCATCAGCTAAAATAATTTCAGGATTAAGAATTAAAGCTCTAGCAATCGCAACACGTTGCTTCATGCCTCCACTTAATTCATTAACTTTTTTATCAATATATTTTTCTAAACCTATTTTTTTAAGAATTTCAAGCGCTCTAGCTTTTCTTTCGGAAGGTTTAATATCCCCTTTAACTTCTAAAGGTAAAGTCACATTATCTAAAATAGATAAAGTTGGTATAAGATGATAAGACTGAAAAATGAAACCAATTTTTTGGTTTCTAAACTTATCTTCTTGTGAAGAAGTTAATGATTTCGTTGACACTCCATCAATTATAATTTCACCACTTGTTGGTCTGTCTAATAGACCTATCATATTTAAAAGGGTAGATTTTCCACACCCTGAAGGACCTAAAATTGATACAAAACCAAATTCTCCAAACGTTACATCTATCCCATTTAATGCAGTTGCTTCTTCGTTAAGGTTATATTTTTTTGTCAACTCTTTAACTACTATCATAACTAAATTATAAAGTAATATCTATTGATAAACAATTTGAAATCCTTACAAAATTCGCATGTTTTAGCTCGCTAAAGAAAAAATCTCTAGGCATTAACCTAAAGATTTATTTCTTATTCAAGTTCGAAACTACCTGTATAAAGTTGATAATAAACACCTTTTCTTTCTACAAGTTCGTCGTGACTTCCTCTTTCAATGATTCGTCCGTGATCTAAAACCATAATAACATCACTATTTTGAATTGTTGAAAGTCTATGAGCAATTACAAATACTGTACGACCTTTCATTAAGTTATCCATGCCTTCAGTGACGATAGCTTCAGTTCTTGTATCAATTGAAGAAGTTGCTTCATCTAAAATCATAACAGGAGCATCATGTACTGCTGCTCTAGCAATTGATAAAAGTTGTCTTTGACCTTGGCTTAAATTAGCTCCATCATTATGTAAAACTGTATTATAGCCATGAGGTAATCTTTCAATAAATCCATGAGCATTAGCTAATTTAGCAGCTGCAATACATTCTTCGTCGGTTGCATCAAGTTTACCATAACGAATATTTTCCATAATTGTTCCAGTAAATAAATTTGTATCTTGAAGAACCATACCTAAAGATTTTCTTAAGTCTTTTTTACAAATTTTATTAATATTAATTCCATCGTATCTAATTTTTCCATCAGCTATATCATAGAATCTATTAATTAAATTAGTAATTGTAGTTTTACCAGCACCAGTTGCACCAACGAAAGCGACTTTTTGACCAGGTTCAGCATAAAGTGTGACATTATGAAGAACGATTTTGTCTGGATTATAACCAAAATCAACATCAAACATTCTAATATCACCTTTTAAAAGTGTGTAAGTTACATCTTGTGTTGCATTATGAGGATGTTTCCAAGCCCATAAAGTTGCTTCATTAGTAGGACATTCGACAATATTTCCATTTTCATCATATTTTCCTCTAACAAGAGTGACATAACCATCATCAACTTCTTTTTCTTCATCAAGAATATCAATGATACGTTTACTTCCGCCTACCGCTAAAGCAATGATATTAACTTGGTTAGCAACTTGAGCAGTTGTATTAGTAAATTGTCTAACAAGAGGTAAGAAACTAACAATGACGCCAACTGAAATTGATCCTAAACCATCAAAAGAAATATTTGTTGAATTTGTAATAAATAAAACTGTTCCAACTAAAGCAACAATAACATATAAGAAGTTTCCAATATTTCCAATGACTGGCATTAAAATATTTGCATATGAGTGAGCTTTATAAGAAACATTTTGGAGTTTTTTATTAATCGCTTTAAATCCTTCATTGCTTTCTTCTTCGTGACAGAATGATTTAATAACTTTTAAGCCATGCATCATTTCTTCAACATAACCTTCACTTTTACCAATAACATCTTGTTGAGCAATAAAGTTTTTACTTGATGTTCCAGCAATCTTTTTAGAAGCAAAGAACATAATAACCGCTCCACATAAAACGATTAAAGTCAACCAAAGTGAAGATGAGAGCATAACGAAGAACGCAGTTAAAAATGTACAAGTACAAATTAAAACTTCCGGAATTGAGTTAATTAAAAGTTGTCTAATGGTATCAACGTCATTAATAAAAACAGACATAATATCACCTTTATTATTAACATCGAAGAATTTAACCGGAAGGTCTTGCATGTGAGAGAATAATTTCTTTCTTAATTTATTCATGTAAGATTGACCAGTATAAGCCATGATTTGTGAATATCCTAATCCACCCAACGAAGAGATAGCATAGCATCCAATTAATAAATAAACATTATTGAGGATACCTTTTGACACTTCATCAATTTCACTTTTTAAACAGCCATTTCCAATCCATTCAGTGATTGTATTGACAACATTTTGTAACGTTAATGGAGCAGCAATATTTCCGATGACTGTTCCTAAAATACAAAATAAAGCGATGATAAATCCGAATTTATGAGAAGTTATAAAGTCAAATACAATTCTAAGAATCGCAGGTCTTTTTTTATTATTCATAATTATTTACCTCCTATTCTATTTTGAATTTCGTAAATTTCTTGGTAGACGGCATTGCTCTTTAATAATTCTTCATGAGTTCCCATTCCTGAAATTTTTCCTTCATCCATTACTACAATAAAGTCAGCATCTTGAACACTATTAATTCTTTGAGCAATAATAATTTTTGTTGTATCAGGAAGAGTTTTTGCTAAGCCTTGTCTAATTAAAGCATCAGTTTTAGTATCAACAGCACTAGTTGAATCATCTAAAATTAACACTTTTGGTTTTTTAAGAATTGCTCTAGCAATACATAATCTTTGTCTTTGACCACCACTAACGTTTGTCCCGCCTTGTAGAATTTGGTAGTCATATTTATCTTTAAATGTTTCGATGAATGAATCAGCTTGAGCAATTTTACAAGCTTCGACGATTTCTTCATCGGTTGCTTCTTTATTTCCCCACTTTAAGTTATCTTTAATAGTTCCACTAAATAAAATATTCTTTTGAAGAACCATTGAAACACTATTTCTTAAAGTTGTGATATCGTAATCTTCTACATTAATTCCATCAACTAAAACTTCACCTTCAGTTGTGTCATAAAATCTTGAGATTAAATTAACAAGCGTAGATTTAGATGAACCAGTTCCACCGATAATACCAACGGTTTGTCCATGTTTAATATGTAAATTAATATCACTTAAAGCAAACTTTTCTGCATCAGCCTTATATTTAAATGAGACATTTTTAAATTCAATATCACCACTTTTAACTTCACAAATTGGATTATCGTTATTTTTAATTGTTGGGACTTCAACTAAAACTTCATATAAACGTTTCATTGAAGCAACACTCATTGCGATATTAACAAACACCATCGATAACATCATACAACTTGATAAAATTTGAGCACCATAAGTGATTAAACTTCCTAAAGCACCAATTGTTAAATCTCCAATGACTTCTCCGTTAGCACCAATATAACTTGAATTTAAAATTAAAGTGCTTCCAAAGAAAATAATAAGAAGCATAGAAACATGCATCGAAAGGAACATCGTTGGGTTTGATAAAGAAATTACCATCTCGGCAACTGTAAAGTCATTTTTAATTTCATCACTTCTTTTATCAAACTTTTCTTTTTCGTATTCTTCACGAACATAAGTTTTAACAACTCTAATTCCACGAACATTTTCTTCAACAGATTCGTTTAAATTATCATATTTTTTAAAGACTCTAAAGAAGATAGGAAGAACCTTATATATAATAATAGATAAGACAATTACTAAAAATGGAACTGTAATTAAGAAAATCCAACTCATTTTAGGTGCCATAACTACAGCCATAACAACTGAGAAAACTAGCATTAAAGGTGCTCTTAGACAAATTCTAATAAGCATCATAAACGTCATTTGAACATACCAAATATCAATAGTTTGTCTTGTAACTAAACTAGAGATACTAAATTTATCAATATTATTGAATGAGAAAGATGAAATTTTCGTAAAAAGATCTTCTCTTAAGTTAGCTCCGAATCCACAGCTTGCATCTGCACTTACTTTTCCAGCAGTTTTTCCAAAAAAGAAACTACAAATAGCTAATCCGATTAATATCGCAGAGTAAAAGAAAACTATATTAAGCAAATATTCGGTTTTTGACTTTTGCATAGTGTCTATGAGCATACTCATTACGAAAGGAATTAAGCATTCACATAGAGTTTCCAATCCGATAAAAACCATTGATAAAATCGAACTTTTTTTGTATTGTCGAACACTTTTAGAGAAGACTTTAATCATCTCTTTAAAAGTAGGTCCTGACTTCATTTTTTTACTTTTAGTCATTTTTATCTAGCCCTCCTTCTTCTAATATATTTTTCATTTTATTAAGGGTGCTCTTGGTTATTTCTAATTCTTCACTAGATATCAATCTTGTACATTTACGTTCTATATTAGCCAAGTCATTATAAGAAAGATAACTTAAACGTTTTCCTTTTTCAGTCAACGAAATATTTTTAATACGATTATCTGTTTCGCTAGGAATTCTAACAATTAAGTTTTTTTCTTCCATTGAACTTAATAATTCAGACATAGATGATTTTTGAACATTGAAAATTGTTTCTAGTTCTTTTTGGTTAATATGACCTCCATCAATTTCCGCTCTTTGTACAACATGTAAACAGCGAATTTGAGCTCCACTAATACCGTATTCTTTATTGATACTACTCAAAATTCTTCGAACAGAATTTGAAAGTGCCAACACTTCTCTTAAAACATCACCTTCCATAATCGCTCCCTTATTGTTCGTTTACGAACTAATAAATTTTATGATTTTTAAACAGTAAAGTAAACACCTAAATTATGATTATTAAAAAGAAAAATAGCTGAAATATAGTATAGTTTTCAGTATTTTTTTACCTAATTTGATAAATTTTACATATCTTTTAAATAAATGATATTTAAGATTTTATTTTCACTTAAGACGCAAAACCAAAGTTCGCTTACGAACTAAAAAAGTCTAACTTCCTTAACTTTTTATACTAAAATCACTTGTTCAAACTAAATAGCCCTTTTTCG
>ERZ1036460.82-NODE-82-length-80202-cov-95.282356_pt1 | contig 80202 bp, 62 predicted proteins | sample MGYA00514229_ERZ1036460 | MGnify/ENA primary metagenome ERZ1036460 (study PRJEB33795, sample SAMN09464921) | human gut metagenome | host: Homo sapiens | place: USA: Stanford, California | collected 2016-08 | study: EMG produced TPA metagenomics assembly of the...
AAAAATTTAATATGATATTAAAAAGGTATTTACTTGTATATTGTATTGAAATTTTTAAAAGTTATATCGAGAAGAGGATAAGATAATAATAGCTTTCTTGTAATGATAAAACGGGAGAGCTAACCAGTGAAAAGCATCATTAAGATGTAGGAGTGAAAAGCTAAAGGAGAAATATGAAAACGAAATTTTATATTTAAAGAAAAGAGTAGGGGCATTGCCATTGTTTTTGGTAATAATAGTTACAGTATTTTTAAAACTTAGTACAACGGCTTATGCAGTTAATTTGCCAGATAATACACAGTTTGTGACTGTAGATGAATTAAGAAAATTCAATATTGATGATAGTGATGGAGAAGTAAAAGCTGCAAAAGCTTATTTCGGAAATAACAATCATCAATGGTGAATTGCAGGAAATCAGAATACAGACAGTACGACATTGTTTGCTGCAAGTCCTCTCAGAATCACACTAAAAGATTTGGGAATTACCTATTTTATAACATTTGAACAAAGTTTGATGAAAAATACAACAATTTATATAGATGATGTAAAAAAAGAATGTATATTCTACAACCGATAAATTGTATCTTGCCTATGGGAATCATGCTTCAGGGAATAATAAATACCTTACAGTTGGAAAAAATAGTTCTGAGAATGATAAGTTAAATAATGGTCTTCGCATTGATAATTCGTATTGGATCAACAAATATTTTTGACTTCGCGCACCATACAAGGGTTATGATTTCACTGCGCAAGGGGTACATAAGAAAAAATATGTATTCTCCTACAATGTGGGCACTCAGTTTGCGCTAGTACCTGCTTTTGAATTAATTCTATCATCTGTAATCTTTTATCTTTGCATCAGATGCACCAGAAGACTTATCTGAGGGAGAATTATTGGTACAGAATGTTGAAAAAAGATGGTGCATTCACATTTCGGTATAGCACAGATACACTTTGTTTAGCACAAATATCTTTGTACAAAACAAAGGTAGTGCATGGACAAAAAAATTACAACTAAAACATCTGTTGCATCAAACGAAGTGGATAGTTCGTTATCTACTTTTGAAAACTGTAAAGCATGGCTGGAAGCAACAGATGCAGAAGAAAATAAAACATATGCAACAATGGTTTGGACTGAGTTAAATACAATCCCAACAATCAATGCCAGTGACATAGATACAACGAAAGCAGTGAAATATACAGTAACCTACAAGGTAGCAGACAGCAGAAGAGTTTTAAGGACAAAGATGATTACTGTTAATATCAAGGCCAAGGGTACACAGAAGCCATAGATGTGGCTAATCTGAAAGTCAAATCGTTAAGGAACTGTTGATATTATTTATATATGTGGGATAATATTGAGCATAGAAAATGACAAAACAACTGCTCATAAAAATAAAATGATAGAAGGGTGCAAACTGGCTATTGAAAAAATCGTAAAAGACGAACAATAGAGTAGTCCTAAAGAGATATAGAAAAGTGAAAGAAAAATAAGATATGAAATAAGTTCGATTTGTCTAAGAACATTGCGTGATCTAAGAAAAACAGCAAGGTAGAGATTTGTACTACCTTACTGTTTTCTTGCTCAATCGTTTGTAGACGGGAAGGGGATAGCTCCTTTAATATAAAAAAAGAAATGAGGGTATGATTATGAGTTTATTAGGCAGTATCACAAGAAACTTAGGGATAACACAAAAAGTAAATATGGATGAAGTAAGGCTGAATCACACGAATATTTCTGAGCCTGTAAATAAATTTGTGTAAAGTCTATTTCCAATGATATATTTAATTGTAAATGTTCTCGTTAAAGGCTCCCTTCAAAGATGATTTGAAGACTAGAATATATAACTATCCAATTACCATATGGGACATTCCAATTTACTTTTTATTTTATCTTGAGCTAAGTACAAAGATTTAAATAATCTTTCACCTGTTGGGAATACTGTTTTTATTTTAGTAAACTTTCTAAATGCACTATTTAGACTTTCAACTGCATTCGTTGTGTACATGATTTTTCTTGGTTTTGGAACATAATTAAACATATTATAAACTTCATTCCAATTATCTTCTCATAGCTTAAATGCATACGGATATTTATCTCCCCCATTTACCTTTACACTTATCTAGTGCTTCTAATGCTTTATCACTTATAGATGCTGTATATACTGTTCTTAGATCTTTACAGAATTCTTTTCTATATTTATAACTCAAGTATTTACATGAATTTCTAATTAGATGAACGATACAATGTTGTGCAACTAGGTTAGGGAAGATTGTTTTAGCACCTCTTCTAAACCAGATATACCATCCATAGAAATAAAGAATATATTTTCTAATACTCTAGTCTTTAATTCATCAAAAATTGCATCCACTGATTCTTACTTTCACACGGAGATAGCCATAATCCAAGCATTTCTTTACGTCCTTCTATGTCATTGCCTAATATAACATAGCACATTGAGTTACTTCATAATCTTGTCTAAGAGATACATGCAATCTACAAACAGGAATGGGTAGCACTTTTGCAAAGGTCTATTCTTCCATTCTTTAAGTCCAGGTAAGATGGCATCTGTAATGTCAGAAATATCTCGTTGTGACATCTCGCTTGCATACATTGCAAGTACTTTGCCTTCAATAGCTGATACGTCTTTTTTCTTTTAGACACAAGTACTGGTTAAAATAATCCATTCCTATCTCTAGGTAATTCTATTTCAACTTCACATTGAGATGTTTATAAACTTTTCTTTGTATAACCGTTTCTTCTGTTGTTTGTTTTTTTAGTACCTTTATCATTAGACTCGTATTCACCGTTTCTAACAATAGCAATTAATGTTTATACTTTTTCTTTATTGAAAGTTTACCTTACATACATAGTGATTCTTTCCCAATTTTAATTTTGGATGTATTTTTTGAATCAAATTATTTTGACTAAAGTTAAATAGCTAGATTAAGTGACTAGTAAGGATTGATTTCTTTATTGTACAAGAGGTAATTATTTATTAATAGCGTAATCAATTTAGTCCAAAAAATTGGGTTCATTTCATATAAAGTAGTTGAAAAAGTATCTATTTGCTATAGTTCCTTTATGACTAGAATTATGCTAAATATCTTTTTAATAAGCGTGTCAATTCTATAATATCAATCGGTTTTGCTATATGGGCATTCATACCGGACTCCAAGCAGCGTTGTATGTCATCAGAAAATGCATCGGCACTCATAGCAATAATCGGGATAGATAGCGCATCCGGATGATTCGTTCCCCGAATTGCTTTTGTAGCCTCATACCCTGTCATATGCGGCATCCGTATATCCATCAGAATAACATCGTAATATCCCTCTGTTGATTTTCGGAACTTATTCAGACAAATTTTACCATCTTCTGCCCAATCCAGTTCCACGTCCAAATCAGATAACAATTCTTTTGCGACCTCCCAGTTAAGCTCATTATCCTCGGCAAGCAGTATACGATGTCCTGATAGATCAATTGTTTGGTTTATTGTCTGGCCGTGTTCCGTTTCAGTGCCCATATATTGGCGCAAAGCATGATACAATGTAGATTTGAATAGAGGCTTGGAAATAAAACCACTAATACCCGCTTCACGAGCCTCCGATTCAAATTCACTCCAGTCGTATGCAGAAATTAGCAGAATCGGTATTTCCTCTCCTAAATTTCGCCTGATTTCTTTTGCAACCTGAATCCCATTTATATCTGGCAGTTTCCAATCCAATAGAATGATTTGATAATCATCTCTTTTTTTATGATGTTGGATTACTAGCTCTATTGCCTTTTCTCCGCTTAATGTCCATTCAGCTTTTATTCCGATAGATTTTAGTGCGTCTGTGGCTGTCTCACATAATAATTTGTCATCATCAACCACCAGCATATTCCATGGTGGAAGGACCATATTCATCTCCCTGACAACTGCTTTTTCAAAATCAAATGTAAGAAGAAACTCGGTACCCTTATCAAGCTCACTTTTTATATTAATGGTTCCTTCCATAGCGTCTACAATGTACTTTGTAATCGCCATTCCCAAACCGGCACCCTCAGTTTTATGTATTCTGTCTTCATCCGCACGGCTATAGGATTCAAATATTTTTTTCAGGAATTCTGGCGACATACCAATTCCGTTATCCTTGATCTTGATATAAGTTCGGACATAGTTTTCACCTTTTGGAGATTTTTCTTCCGAAAGGGATAATTGTATTGCCCCTCCTTCCGGTGTATACTTCGTCGCATTTGATAAGAGATTTAGTAAAACCTGATTCAAGCGGACACTGTCGCACCACACATTTTCTGTTAAGATATTTTTAACATGTATATCAAACGTTTGCTTTTTTATATTGATCTGTGGCTGCATAATGTTAACAATTCCTTCAACGACTTCCTTTAATGAAATTTGCTCTGTTGTTAGCGTTAATTTACCACTTTCTATTTTTGACATATCCAATACATCATTGATCAGTCCTAAAAGGTGTTTACTTGATAATGTTATTTTTCTAAGGCAGTTCTGAACCTGTTTTCGGTCATCTATATGGGTTGTGGCAATCGCGGTCATGCCTACGATTGCATTCATGGGTGTACGAATATCATGGCTCATATTTGCTAAAAATTCACTTTTGGCTTTGTTCGCTTCAAGGGCCGCCTGCTGGGCCTCCTCCAATTCATGCAGCTGAGAACGGGTTATGGAGAAATACCGAAGAAAAATCAATGTCAGAATGATCAAAATAGAAGCACAGGAAAAAAATGTCATGAACATACGCTGGCTGCTTAGATTGTTTATTGCATCATTTAATGTCCCATAAGGCATTACCGATACTAAATACCACTCGGAATAGGGTAATGATATACCATATATTTGCCGTTCCTCACCATTTACTTCAAATGTTGTGGCAAATTCTTCATTATTTTTTATTGCAATACCAAACTCTTTAATGGAAGTTTCTACAGATAACTCATTTACTGTAGAATCAAGCTGTTTTTGTAGTTGTTCAAAAAAGTACCATAGCTCAGTGTTGGAGTTTTGTATTACAAAACTACCATCTGGCCTGATAATATGATAATACATCAACTGATCTTCATCCTCCAAGGAAAGGAAATTGGTTATATACTCCAGAGGAATGGCCGCAATCAAACCAGTGCTTTTGTCGCCGTTATGCATGGGATAATCAGCGTCAACGCCAAACAATACCACTTCATTTCCAGCAGAATCAATGCCTACAGCTATTCTTTGTTCCCCCTTTGATAGTGCTTCTACAAAAGGCTCTGGATTAAGCGGTTGAATTGCCTTTCCATAAAGCGTCTGAAAATTTCCTTCGGCAGAACAAAGTGCTAAATAGTCAAACCCCCTGACCTGTGTCCTGTAAATGAGTTCCTCATATAGATTTGCCCGATTATTGCTATCTGTTGGGACAACAGAAACAATACCGCTGACCTGATCAAAACGCAACTTAATCACAGTTTCAAAGTGTCTGGACATCTGATCATTCATTCCAGACATATAAATATTCCCAATTTCATAAACGGTGTTTTTACTTTTCCGACTCATATAAATCCCGAGCAGACTGAAAATGATAATACTAAAAACCAAAAGTCCAATGAAACTGCATATTAGAAAACGCGTTGTAAAATTTTTCTTTTTATTGTTTCCCATTGATGTTATTCTCCCCCAGTACTCTTAAAATCCACAATGACATCAATTATTTCATAATAGTCCTTTGATAATTGCGGCATGATATCGAGGGCCTTGTTCCAATCGTATTCTTTTAATGCACTTGTTACCAGACTACTACTTTCAAACAGTCTGGTAAAAGAAAGATTTTGGCAAATTCCTTTTAGTGTATGAATGGCTCTAAGGGCCTCAGCATAGTCTTTATTACCCATAGATTCTTCAAACAATCTAAAACTTTTATCGTCCAGGAATTTATATATAAATTTCTGAATAGTCTGTTCACGCCGCAATCTACCCAGTACCTCATCAAAATCGCCACCAAATTTTATATAACAATCTTTTAGATTCATAATCACAATTCCTCCATTTTAAATATTGTTTGTGCTGTTTTTTCATTGTTTATAAAACATATGCTCACCTGATTTTTTGCTTTTTTTGATTTATACATCATATTGTCTGCAGCTTTGAAAAGTTCTTTTGTGTTTCCTATTCCATATGCTCCGCCTATGCTTACAGACACATGAAGCTCGGGATGTTCATCAATTATCAGGTGGTCAACAGTATGCCTGATTCTCTCTAGTTTTTTCTCAAATATATCTGCAGGTATACCGAAAAAGATAATTATAAATTCATCGCCACCATAACGGATAACGGCATCTGTTTTTCGCACACTGGATAAAACGCTTTGTGCAATGCTTTGCAATATGATATCGCCAACATCATGACCATAATTGTCATTGATATGCTTAAAATTATCTACATCTATTACCCCCATCGCCTGAATATCATTTGCACCTTGAAAATGCTCGTCATAATAACGGCGATTGTATACACTGGTTAAGGAATCAATATATAATAATTTTAGATGCTGCTGTTTGCTAGACAGGAAGGTGTATTTTCCATAGGAAAACAGCCTGTCGTAGTCGATTTTATTTCTTATATCCTGAATGTTTTTAGTCTCTTGTTCCGGGGAGAGGCCCATCAGCTCGCTTTCAAGTGTATCTGCAATTTCTTGCAGACACAGTAAAAGGGAAGGGTTAAATGCACCGCATTGTCCTCCTAAGATCATTTTCAAAGCTTCTTCATGTGAATAAGCTTTCTTATAGCATCGTTCGCTGGTTAAAGCATCGTAAACATCGGCTAGAGCAACCACCTGGGCAGCTATGGGTATTTCCTCGCCCTTCAATCCATCTGGGTAACCATTACCATCATACCTTTCGTGATGCCACCGGCAAATCTCTGCAGCCACTTTGACAAGCGGAGTCTCCTGTTGCTCAATGGGCAGGTCTAACAGCATATTAGCACCAATCACTGAGTGCGTTTTTATCACTTCAAATTCCTCTGCTGTAAGTCGGCCGGGTTTATTTAATATTGCATCAGAAATTGAGATTTTCCCAATATCATGAAGTGCAGAAGCAGTGCTGATTAAAGAAATATCTGCTTTGGACAAAGGATATTGATCTGTAAGCTGAATCAACTGCTTCAGCAAATATTTTGTAATCGTATTAACATGCAGTATATGTAGGCCGCTCTCTCCATTACGAAATTCCACAATATGAGACAAAATTGAAATCATCAGCTTATTATTCTTTTCCTGCTCATGAAATTGTTCTGCAATAATTTTTTCAAGACGCTGCTGTCGCGCGTATAAAAACATCGTATTAGAAATTCGACGCTGGACAATGGTCGAATCAAAAGGGCGGCTAATATAGTCAAAAGCCCCTAAGTCATAAGCTCGCTTTATATTTGCAGTAGAATCATCAGCAGAAATCATAATAACAGCGAAGGTGTCATTCCAGTGGCATTTGTTTATGTAGGCTAATACTTCAAATCCGTCCATTTCAGGCATCATAATATCCAGAAGCAGAAGGGAAAAATCTGTTCTTTGCTTTGAAAGAACAGAAATTGCTTCTACACCATTCTTAGCCTCAACTACATCATATTGATTTTCCAAAATATCCACTAAAAGAGCACGATTCATTTCTGAATCGTCTACAATTAAGATTTTTTGTTTTTCCATAATACTAAAACTCTTTCCTAATAATTTTACAATTTTATTATAAATGTTATCCTTGCATGCTGGCAATATCTTTATTGGTAAGGTGTGCAAATAGGTTGAGTTTTTTAATGCTGACAAAATGGATTCATCATGATATAATAAGACAAATAGGAGATGAGTTATGAAGCCACAAGAAACAAAATTTTCATTTGTATATAACGAAATTAAACAGAGCATTTTGGATGGGCAGATACCTCAAGGAAACGCCTTGCCATCTTCAAGGATGTATTGCGAACAATTCCATGTTAGCAGATATACGATTAACCGCGTTTTTGACGCATTGAGAGAGGAGGGATTGGTTGATATTCAGCCTCGCCTTGCACCGATTGTTGTTTCAACAAAAGACACTTGTAATTCCTCAAACGTGGTTTTTGAGATTTTAAAACAAAAGGATGGTATTTTACAGATATATCAATCTTTTGCTCTAATACTTCCTTCACTTTGGTTTTTTTCCTTACAGGGATGTGATGTGGAGGGACTGACTTACTATAAACAGGCTGTAAAAGCATTGCGTTTAGGTCATGACGCAGGTGGGTGGCGTCCTATATCTAAATTAGGATATGAGATATTAAAAATAGGCGGTAATTCCCTATTTAGCGAACTCTATTCTACGTTTTATCTTTATAATAAACTTACATTTTTTACAGAAGAGTGTACCTATTATTCTGAACATTTTTTACAGGAAGCGGTATCTGTAGCTAATGTCATTCCAGATGTTTTAAAAGGCGATGATTCACTAATAAAGTACAACCTGCTCTCAAATATGTATCAGCAACTTACGGAGTTTATTGAAAATACGTTAAATTATCTGTCAGGGGTCATTCCAAAATGTCATTTACAAACTGATTTGAGGTTTTCGTGGAATCCCATGCGTGGTCAGGATTATTTTTACTCAAAAATTGTTGATGACTTGAATCTAAAAATCGGTCTTGGTGAATATCCCGTGGGAATGTTTCTTCCATATGAAAAGCAACTGGCTAAGCAGTATGAGGTTTCTGTATCGACAGTCAGAAAGGCATTATCAGAACTCGAGCAAAGAGGTTTCGTAAAGACATTAAATGGAAAAGGTACTATAGTGATAGAACCAGATGATACGAAAATTCATCAGCTGGCTCTTGATTCCGGATATGTAAAAAAAGCACTACGTTACCTTCACGCTTTGCAGTTAATGGTACTAATTATTCGTCCTGCCGCTTTAGCTGCTGTTCCACAGTTTACTAAAGAAGAACTGGAAGAGTTGGCAGATAAATTTAATTCTTCTGACTCTATTTATTTGTCGGATATTTTGAAAGCCATAATGAGAAATACCACATTGGAACCTTTATATGTTATATTGTCTGAAACCAATCATCTTCTTGAATGGGGACACCATTTTACTTATTATCCATCCAAGAAACATACACTTTCACATCTCAACAAGCAGGTCATTCTTGCGTTTCAGCAGTTAAGGAAAGGGAATGCAGTCTCCTTTGCGGATGGCATAGCAGATTGTTATCGTTATAATTTGATCTGTATGAAGAATCATATGGTAGAAAAATATAAATTTTATCATGTAGCTAATATTCGGGTTCCAGAAAAATATTAGTTAGCAAGCAATGGAAAGGAATATTCTTTCCGCTTGTTGAGGAGTTCCTCTAACCCTCGGTCCAACATAAGGAGGTGTGGACCAAACATCATATAGGGCATGGTGTTTGACCCGCAGTGTGGCTTTATCAGTCCTGTTCCTGATTTGGAAGTCAATCCAGAACATCGAATCCTCTTTATCCAAGTCCAAGATTATCTAAAGCAAATCTATTAAAAGCCTATGAATCACAGTATACAGAGCACGTGTATACTATTACGGCAGCACAATCAGGAATTGGAGATAAGACCTTAGCATTAGATATTGTTTTAGATGAGTATCAGGCTACGTATTTACTAATTATTCCTTTCCAAGTAATGGTGTGGCATATTGCTAAAAGTAAAGGAATCGATTTAACGAAACGGATTTATACAGATTTTTCTCAAGCGGTCAAGAGCAAAACGATTGTTCAAGATTATGTCTAAAAAAGAGATGCTGTAACGCATTAAGATAATGTGTTTGTCTAGAAATAAAATAGCACTTAGACTTAAATAGAGTTTAAGTGCTATTTTTGATATAATTAGATTATGAAAAACATTGAACTGCTAGAATCTAATTACCCCATAATCAATGGTAGTTATAACGCATTTCAATCCAGACTTCCACTAGATTTTTTTACAGTCGTACCTGTAGATGACTCAGTAACATCATTCGTTGAGATTATGAAAGATATTAATACTTTGACTGCTTTTACAAAGGCTATAAGGTCTACGGCCCAAATATGATGTTGCAGGGTGTATTGTTTGTGTTTTTAAATGGAGGAAGTGGGTTAAGAAAAATGGCAGAGCTGTGCAAGTATGATATCAGATATATGTGTTATCTGTATCGTCTTAGGCATAAAAATTGAAATCAAACACTTAACAGATATTCACATATGTTTCCCGGTAAAGAAGGGGAAATTGTCGAGATAATTGATAATTAAGCTAGTATTTATAACTCATATTCAGTAACATTGACAAATGTTATTGAAGGATTTTTGAGAAAAATAAATCAATTGAAAAATCTCGAAGAAAAAGATATAATTATGATAGAAAAAATAAAGAAAATTATATAATTCTAAACGGATATTGCAAAACACTAAAATGTATGCTATAATTTCCATTGTAATAGGTGTGTCTATACGTTTTTCTATAGATACCATAAAGAGTAATATTAATTAGCAATTTAAATTATTGAATGGGTATTGGTTAGTTTTAAATAAAATACAGATTCCAGTTGCCGGCACCATAATTTTATTTCAATAACTTTATCTGATTATTTAGAAAAGTTATGAATGTCTATATATGAAGCGATAAACTGTATTCAATTTGTCGCTTTTTCGTTTTATCATATTTTAAAAGAAAGCAGAAAATTAATAAATGTAATATAAAGTTGTAATCGATTTTATAAATTCAAACATTTAATTATAGATTGATTTTTTAATTACATGAAGAATATGTGAAGAAGTAGATTATGATTATTATATATATCTAATTTTATTTGATGATGAAATTAAGAATATTATACAGGATTTTAAAATAAATGATGGTTCTACGTATACAGATGCAAGTTCTTTGACAGAGGGAATGATGGACTAAAGAATTAACAACTATAGAAAAAGCTTTTAGGTTTGATTAGATAAAATGCGTATATGCTCAAATTTTACTAGAATATCATCTGATTAAAAATGATATTTCAAGATGTATAAATATTTTATGTACATTAGCTGATTTTAAATGTATACGATAATTTAAAAATTAATAATATCATTGATAGTTATCATATATTATTGACAATAGGTTAAATAATTGTTATTATATTGGTGTAAAATTGCACAGAAGGATTGTAACTCTTTGAGGCATGACCTATTATTTAGGATAATGAATCAAAGAGTTTTTTTGTATAAAAGGAGGAGTTAATATGTTTAAATTTATGAATAAACAAGATGGAGGAATTGTTTCACCAATAGATGGAAAATGTATAAATATAGAGGATGTTCCAGATAAAGTATTTTCAACAAGAATGATGGGTGATGGCTTTGCAATTATTCCATCAGATAATATTGTTGTTTCACCTGTTGATGGAATAATTGTTATGATACCAAATAGTAAACATGCATTTGGAATTAAAACTAGAAGTGGGGTTGAAATATTAGTACACGTTGGTTTGGATACTGTAAACTTAAAAGGTAGAGGATTTGAGACATTTGTCAAAGTTGGCGATAAGGTAAAGAAGAATATGCCTATATTAAAATTTGATGATAATATTATGGATGAAATGAATATAGATAAAACAACTATGGTTATATTTACAGCAGGTTATAATCAAAGTATAAAATTAGAATGTTATGATAGGGAAGTTCATAGAGGAGATACTTTGATTAAATAGAAGGAGGAATACTTCGTGAAAGTCATCAAAAAAATAAATAATAATATAGCAATTGCAGTTGATGGTGAAAACAATGAAGTTATTGTATTTGCTAAAGGAATTGGATATGGAAATATTCCCTATGAAATAAAAGATCTCTCTGTTATTGAGCGAACCTTCTATGATGTTGACAATAGATATTATGGTCTACTTAAGGAAATACCAAATAACATTTTTAACTTAGTTACAAAAATGGTGGATGTTGCAAAAAAGAATATTGAAGATGAATTAAGTCCTAATTTAGTGTTTATTTTAGCTGATCATATTAATTTTGCTATTATTAGGGAGAAAAATGGTATGGATATTTCGTTACCATATTCTTATGAATTAGAGTATGAATATCCACTATTAACAAAAATATCAAAGTGGATGGTAAAAAAAACTAATGAGGAATTAGATACTCATTTACCAAAAGGTGAAGTTACAAGTATAACTATGCATTTTATTAATGCACTTGAAGGTACAAATACGAAAATGCATGCAGGTAATATTGAAAATAAGATATCAAAGGTTATCTTTAATGTTACTAACATAGTAGAAAAACATTTTAATTTTAATATAGACAAGAAGAGTTTTAATTACTTTAGGTTTAAAAATCATCTAAAATATTTTGTTCAAAGAAAAGAAGCTAGAGAAATGTTCACAGATAACAGTCGTGAATTATATGAGAGCATGATAGAAAAGTATCCAGATACCTATGATTGTATCAGTAAGATAGATAACTATTTTTATCAGGAATATAAAGAAAAATGTACGACTGAGGAACTATTATATTTATTAGTCCATGTTAATAGATTGTATATAAAAGAGGATTGTCACCGAAAGGGCATCACCCCAGAAAAGTAATACTTTGATGGGGTTTTATTTTACTCATTACATTATTTGGCGCGCAAGATAATGTTTTGTATATAAAAAGGAGGAGAAAAAATGGCAAAGAAATATGAAAAACTTGCTAAAACGATTTTAGATTCAATCGGTGGAAAAGAAAATATTACATATTTTCAACATTGTACAACCAGATTGCGTTTTAATTTAAAGGACAGGAGTATTGTGAAGATATCTGATATAGAAAATGTAGATCAGGTATTAGGAAGTCAATGGTCCAATGATGAATTGCAGATTATTATTGGACCCGCAGTTGCTGATGCTTATGCGGAAATTTGTGAGTTTGGCAATCTCCAAAGAGAAGAAGCAATTGATGAAGATCTTGATGGAAATGCAGAAAAGAAAAAAGTCGCTTTAAAATCTGTACTTATGGGAATTATGGATGGGATATCAGGATGTATCACGCCGATTATTCCAATGATGATTGGTGGAGGAATGATCAAAGTATTCTATATGCTTGCGAATATGGTAGGAATCTTGCCTGAAACAAGCTCAACATATCAAATTTTATATTGGTTGGGGGATGCTTTTATCTATTTCTTTCCCGTTTTTTTAGGCGCAACAGCTGCTAAAAAATTTGGAGCAAACCAAGGTGTAGGAATGTTGTTAGGTGCATTGCTTATTTATCCAAGTTTTATTGCAATGGCAACTGAAGGAGCTGCTATGTCAATTTTTGGATTACCGGTTTATGTTGCAAATTATTCAACTACCGTTATTCCAATTATTTTAACTGTTTATATTTTAAGTAAAGTTGAGAAACTAATTAATCGATATTGTCCAGATATTTTAAAATCATTTGTTGTCCCTACAGGTTCTTTATTAGTCATGTTACCAATTATGTTAGTAGTAACGGCACCGTTGGGATACTATATTGGAACTTATGTGGCAGAAGCGGTTATTTGGATTTATGAAACAATTGGTTTCTTAGGGGTTTCTATTTTGTGTGCATTGTTACCTTTAATGGTTATGACTGGTATGCATACAATGATGACACCATATTGGACTTCGGCCTTCGCCTCTTTAGGATATGATCCTTTCTTTTTACCAGCTATGATTCTTTCTAATATGAATCAATTTGCAGCGACTTTAGCAGTATCATTAAAAGCTAAGACAAAAAAAGTAAAATCTACTGCCATGTCGTGTGCGGTTACTGCAATTGTTGGTGGGGTAACAGAACCGGCTATGTTCGGGATTACTTTTAAGTATAAAAAACCATTGTATGCAGCGATGATTGGAAATGCAGCTGGAGGATTAATTGCTGGACTATTAAAAGTTGCCTGTTATGCATTTCCAGGATCAGGAGGTATGTTTGCAGTAGTTACTTTTGCGGGTCCAGGAAATAATTTGATATTCTTTTTAATTGCTGCATTGGTAGGAATGATTATTACATTTATATTAACTTATATTTTAGGAATAGATGAGAAAGAGGTGTAGGGAGTGGCTTTTCCAAAGAATTTTTTATGGGGTGGCGCAACGGCTGCTAATCAATTTGAAGGTGGTTGGAATGAAGATGGTAAATTAGATTCAACTGCTGATCACTTTACATTAGGCTCAAGAACAGAGCCAAGGTTATTCACTGAAAAAATAGATGAGGATAAATATTTTTATCCATCACATAAGGCGAGTGATTTCTACCATCGTTATCAAGAAGATATTGCTTTACTGGGTGAAATGGGATTTAAGGTTTATAGAATGTCAATTAATTGGAGCCGTATTTTCCCGCATGGTGATGATGAAGAACCAAATCAAAAGGGAATTGAATTTTATAGGAATGTATTTTTAGAATTGAAAAAGTATAATATTGAACCACTTGTGACAATTTCACATTATGAAATGCCTTATCATTTAGCAGAAAAATATGATGGCTGGTATGCACGTGAAACAATAGATTTTTATTTAAAATATTGTCAAACACTTTTCAATGAATACAAAGGACTTGTTAAATATTGGCTAACGTTTAATGAAATTAATAGTTTGATTCTTGGAGGTAATGGATATTTCTCTGGTGGAATTCTTTCGTCATCAAAAAAGGACATGGGAGCTGGCGTTATTGAAGATTTAGATACATTATCAACAGTAGAACAACATAATGATATTGTGAAACAATATCAAGCATTACATCATCAACTTGTTGCTAGTGCATTGGCGACCAGAATGGCTCATGAAATTAGTGGTGAATACCAAATAGGATGCATGATTGCTGGAATTACACAATATCCATATTCTTGTCGACCTGAAGATATGTTATTAGTACAGAAAGAACGTAGAAATATTTTCTATTATTGTCCTGATATTCAAATAAATGGAGCATATCCTCGCTATGCACATCGTTATTTGAAGGAAAACGATATTCATATCAACTTTGGGGAGAATGACGAAGATATTTTAAAAAGCGGAACAGTTGATTTCTTTACCTTTTCATATTATTCAACTGGTTGTGTAACAACAGATAAAAATTTAGAAAAAACAAATGGTAATTTAATATTTGGAGTTGCTAATCCATATCTAGAAAAGAGTCAGTGGGGTTGGCAGATTGATCCTTTGGGGTTACGTTATTTTTTAAATGAAATATACGACCGTTATCATATTCCTATTATGGTTGTTGAAAATGGATTAGGACAAGATGATAAATTAGAAATAGATAAAACGGTTCATGATGATTATCGTATTGAATATATGAAACAACATATTCAGGCCATGTCTGAAGCTGTTGATGATGGTGTTGAACTTGTTGGTTATACACCATGGGGATGTATTGATTTAGTGGCTGCATCTACTGGCGAGATGATTAAAAGATATGGTTTTGTTTATGTTGATGTAGATAATTTGGGGAATGGAACATATAATAGATATAAAAAAGATTCATTTTACTGGTATAAAAAAGTAATTGCTTCAAACGGAAGAAAATTAGATTAAGTTAATATTCTGTTTATTCATTTATAAAGTTCATTGATTCTTTAAATTGGAATTAACCATAAAAAAAGATGAACAAAAGTTCATCTTAGTGTTTCAAATGGTGACCCGCAGGCGATTCGAACGCCTGACCCTCTGATTAAAAGTCAGATGCTCTACCGGCTGAGCTAGCGGGTCATAGACACTTAACAGTGCCATATAAAAATAACATAGTTTTGAAATAATGTAAAGCTATTTTGGGAAAAAATAAATTAATTTAGCAATGTTTTTCTTATAATGATGAAAATTGTTATAATTATTCAGCATAAAGAGAACATGAATTAGTAAAAGAACTAGCTGATATAATAAATAGTCCTAAAGATTTTGATCTTTAGGACTTCTTTTTGCTTGGGCGGGAAGGTCATATATTTTTCGTAGCTCTGAGATCGTTTGATAGATTTTAGGTTTATAAGTTTTTAAAGCATTTTTTTGATAATATAGAGAAGCAATTTTTTGATATAAATCATAATTATATTTTTTTATACAATTAAGGAAATAGGGTTTAGTTTGCCCTCGTAAATAGAGAGTACCGGGTAACACATAATCAGCGTTTACTTTTTTTGCCATTTTATATAATCCATTTAAGTTTCCGGGTTGATCAGTGAGATAAGGGATAATTGGCATAATGTGAATACCAGCATGAGCTTTAGTTTCCTTTTTGATTTGGTCAATTACTTTAAATCGTTCAATAATGGGTGAACTTCCTGGTTCGATGATTTTACGTAAGTCATCATCAACAGTAATAATAGTACAAGCAATATTAACATAGGTTATTTTTGATAATTCATTGATTAGTTCAATATCACGAAGGATTAATGATGATTTGGTAGAAATAATAATAGGTGTTTTATACTTAATCATTAATTTTAAAATTTCTGGCATTATTTGTAATTGTTCTTCTAAAGGCTGATAACTATCACAAACACCCCCAATATTAACTAATTCGTGTTTCCATTTAGGTGATGATAATTCTTTTTCTAAACAAGATAAAATATTCTCTTTATAATAGATCGTGCCAAAATAATCATTGTTGTCAAGGTATTTATGACTGTAAATGGCATAACAATAAATACAACCATGTTGACAGCCGCGATAGATATTTAAATCCCACTTAAAGGGAAATCGCCCACTAACTTTATTTAAGGCGCTTTTAGATTCTAATGGTTGATATTTCATTTTATCACCTTCTGATTTAATCATAACATATTGCTTGAAATATGTATGTAAAGAATCGTTGTTGGGAATATTAATTCTACATAATTCTAATAATTGTTATGATTAAATAAAAATAAAAAGGATGAATGGTGATGAAGACTAAATATGTGCTAGTATTGATGGCAATGATGTTTGTTATTAGTGGCTGTAGGGAAGAGGTAACAAAGGAAGTAGGAGATACAACGATTAATATTGCAGAACTAAATGGCAAAAGAGAAATTGATAAAAACGATAAAATATTTGCGAATAATGATCAGGGTAAGCATGATTTATTAATGTTGATGGCTAATAGTGTGGATCATTATAATTTAATTAGTGGAACAATGCTTTCAACGTTAAGCTATCAAGGACAAAAAAGTGAAAGCAAGTATATTTTTCAAGTTAATGTTCCAGAATATCAGTCATATATTTATTTAGTTCCTTCAAAAAATGAAGAAAGCCAAGTAACTTTTAGAGATAGTGAAAGAATGTATTTTTTTGTTGGAGATTTAGTGAGTTTAAATAATAACTTAGATGAATTAATCAATAAGCAAATGATGACAGTTGAGGATGTAAGTAAAGATGATAGCTTATTTAAATATAAAGATTTGACACTTGAGGAAAGGGTTGAAAATATGGATATTAGTCGAGTAGCTAATGATTTGTTTGGCGATGTAGCACCATATTTATTACCTGAAGATATTGCACTCAGACAAATAGGTACTGCTTATAATAATTATGAAATAAAGGGAGAAGAAAAATATCTTAATCGAGATACTTATAGAGTAGAGGGGAAAATAAATGATAGTCTCTATAATAGTGATAGCACTTTTTCTATGTTGGTCGATAAACAAACTGGAATTGTTCTTAAATATACTAGGACTACAAAAGATAGTCTGGTAGAGATGAAGATGGAAGGTATTTCGATTGATGAAATGAATGAAGAGAATATGTATGCTAAATATCTTAGTCAAAAGTAGAATTTTTACTACTTTTTTCTTTTTTGATAAAAAAATAAATTTTTTTCATAAAAAGGGTTGCATCATTCTAGGGATAATGATATTATATTAGGGCACTAAGTTGCTTGAATAGCTCAGTTGGTAGAGCAATCGGCTGTTAACCGATCGGTCGTAGGTTCGAGTCCTACTTCAAGCGCCATGGCCTGTTGGAGAAACGGTTAACTCACATGCCTTTCACGCATGCATTCACGGGTTCGAATCCCGTACAGGTCACCATTATGGAGGTTTAGCTCAGTTGGGAGAGCATCTGCCTTACAAGCAGAGGGTCAGCGGTTCGAGCCCGTTAACCTCCACCATTTAAAATAAAATAGGCCGGCTTAGCTCAATTGGTAGAGCAACTGACTTGTAATCAGTAGGTTGAGGGTTCAAGTCCTTTAGCCGGCACCATTAAATATGCGGGTGTGGCGGAACTGGCAGACGCACTAGACTTAGGATCTAGCGCCTTCGGCGTGCAGGTTCGATTCCTGTCACCCGCACCATATTGAATGTGTTGAAGCGATAAACATGTAAATTGTTTATCGCTTTTTTGTATTTCTAATAAAAGACGGAGTGGAATAGTTATTGTGCCTAAGAGACTGCTAAATAAGAACTATCGGATCAATGTTGATGGCATTGCAAATATTTTGTATAAAAATGTGTAAATCCCTATGTAGAAAAAATATAAATCGATTATCATTAATTACGATATGATATTTTATATACTATAAAGCATAGATAAAATAAATTTACATTAGCGCAAAAGACTGTAAAAAAACCAGTACATTTTCTGATCATAATCTTTATCTTTTATATGCAGAATTTAGTTATTAATTATCTATACCATGAAAATCAAATTGTTAAAAAAGCTGCTGATAGAATTGAAAGTAAATTGAATATAATTATAGATGATATATTTTAAAGAAGACCATTTACTATTATCATTTTATCAGGAAACTATAATGAAAAATAATTTTCTTTTAGAGATTACAGTTTTTCTATGGAAATTCAGAGTGATAAAAAATGAGGGTCATGTTTGGTTTAATTTGATAGAGACAAAGTATATGTTGTGATATAATAATGCTACTATGAATAAGCGAAACTACCAAATATTAAAATATTTAAAAGAAACAGAGGAATATGTAACTTCTGAAACATTAAGTGCTATGAATAATGTTAGTACAAAAACCATACTTAAAGATATAAAATCTTTGAATTGTGATATGAAAGCAACAGATAATTATATAGAAGTCACTCCATCTCGTGGTATTAAGCTGGTAATTAACGATATTGAAGAATTTATAAATTTATGTAATTCTTTTAATGATACTAACGATTTTTCAATTTATAGTGTGACAGAAAGAGAGGAATGGATTCAAAAATATCTGATTGAGAATAATGGTTGGGTCAAGGCAGAAGCTCTATGTGAAAAGCTTTTTATCTCTCAGTCGGTATTATCACAAAATATTAAATCCGTACGAAAGGCTTTTCAAAAATATGATTTAATATTATTACAAAAACCTCATTATGGAATGAGGGTAGAAGGCAGGGAGTTTAATAAAAGACTCTGCCTCGCACAGATTTATATTACACATATTGATCAAAGAGAAGGGTTTCCTGGAACACAATTTAACAATGATGAGCTCCAGCTGATTTTGAAGATTGAAGATATTGTAGATAGAATATTAACTAGATATCAAATATCAATGTCTGAAGTTTCAGTTCAAAATTTTATAATTGATATTTATATCTCTTTAAAAAGAATTAAAAAAGGAATATTTTTAAAATCAACTGATAAGATGGTTATCGATATAGCTCGCTGGACTGATAGTATAGTGGCTGTTGAATTGGCAAAATTAATTAATGATGAATTGACAATAGAAATGAAAGATCAAGAAATAGTATCACTTTCTATACATTTAGCAGCAAAAAGAATTATTTGTCATTTTGATGAAAGTATCCATCGCATTATCGAAGATTTTGATGTTAATAAGTTAGTCAATAATATGATTAATAATATTAACTGTAAATGGGGAATCGATTTAACTCAAGATGAAGAATTAAAATCACAATTAGTATTACATTTAATCCCCTTGGAGGTTCGTTCGCGGTATAATGTAGTGCTTCATAATCCGTTAATTGATAAAATTAAACAGCAAAATATCTTTGCCTATCAAATGGCAGTAACAGCTTGTGATCAATTCAGTGATTATCATGGCAACCGCCTTAGTGAAGATGAGATGGGTTATATTGCATTACATATGAATCTAGCTTTATTGCGTACGCAAATAAAAAACAAGAAAAATATTTTAGTTGTAAGTGGTCTAGGAAGAGGGACAGCTCATACATTGGCTTATCAAATTAAAGAGATGTATGGAAAATATATTAATGAGGTTAAGACAGCTGATTATATTGAGTTAAATAATTATGATTTTACAAATATTAATTTATTAATATCCAGTATTCCACTAAGACGTGATTTTTCTGTACCAAGTATTGAAGTCAATTATTTTTTTAGTGATAATGATAAAAAGAGAATTGAAACAATACTGTGTGATCAAGAAGTATTTAAGATAAGAGATTATATAGATAAGCGAATGGTATTAACATCAATCAATGCGGATACTAAGGAAGAAGCTATATCATTTATAATCAATAGCACTAATTATGATAAAAATATAATTCAAGAAATAATTGAAAATGATAAGGTAGCTAATCATGAATTAGATAATATGATTTCTATTTTATCTTTAAATGGAATAAGTGCAAATAATCAAACAGAAGTAATTATTGGTATTTTATCAAAGCCAATTCTATGGAATGAAAAGAGGGTTCAATTAATAATTGTTCCCTTGATAGGAGAACCGATAAATTCAAAAATATTAAATTTGTATCATGAATTAGCTTATATGATTAAAAATCCTTTATATGTTAAAAGGATCATCAGAAAGAAAACTTATGAAGAAATTATTGCGATTTTTGAAGAAATCGAAACGGTTTTAGAACGATAATAACTAGCTGTTTTTACTAAACTATCTAATAAGAAGATAGGGTAACTGCGGATTAAATCGGCAGTTATTTTTATTTTACAAAGATAAATTAGCACAATACAAATTTTATACTTAATGAGATTCCTTATAATTTATATGTAATATTTATTTTTTGATAACTTCCACAAATAAATAGAAATTAAAAGCATGGAGTTCCATAATAACTCATTTTATAATTATAGCTAAGGAATATAAGAAAATAGTTTACTGCAGGAATGAAAACTTATATTTTTTGGAAAAGGAGAGAGGAGATAAAATGAAGTTATCTGAAAAATTACAAAATGGTTTATTAGCATTCTCTGCTAAGATTGAAGCAAATAAATATCTTGGCTCAATCAAGGATGCCTTTACGATGTATGTACCTTTTATTATTATTGGTTCATTTGGAAGTATGTTAAATATTTTAGTTTCGGGGACTAGTGGTTTAGCACAATGGTTTCCATGGTTAATAAAGCTATCACCAGCTTTTACAGCAATGAATTTTGTTACTATTTCATGTATGGCATTACCTATTGCTTTTTTAATCGGTACTAAATTGGCACAAAGAGAAGGGTTGCCAACTTTAGAAAGTGGATTGATAGGGTTATTAGCATATTTAGCAGTATGTCCTAATGCCATTAGTACGGCTGTTGAGGGATTGAAAGATCCTATTATAATCAGTGGTTTGGGTTCAGGAGTTATTGGGGCCCAGGGCTTATTTGTTTCTATGCTCATATCAATCATGGCTATAGAATTATTAAAGGGATTATCAAAAATAGATGCCATTAAAATAAAGATGCCTGATTCAGTACCAACAGGAATAGCACGTTCATTCAATATTTTAATTCCAATTTTTATTATTATTGCATTGTTTGCTATTTGTGGATGTTTATTCGAATCGTTCACTGGTAATTACTTAAATGTATGGATTTATAACATTATTCAAATTCCATTACAAGCATTAGCAAATACAACGATTGGAATCGTGGTATTATCTCTTGTCAATCAACTATTTTGGTTTCTTGGAATTCATGGAGGAATGGTTATCGAAGGGATTAGAGGTCCATTATCAGCTGCTGGATTGGCAGATAATATTGCTGCGGTTTCAGCAGGACATGTTGCAACAAATATTTTAACAAGGGGATTTTGGACAAGTTTTGTTGTTGTAGGCGGTGGTGGAATCACACTGTCATTATTAATAGCTATATTATTATTTTCAAGACGTGAAGATCATAAAGCAATTGCTAAATTTTCAATTGTTCCAGGTATTTGTGGTATTAATGAACCGGTAGTTTTTGGCTTACCATTAGTATTAAATCCAATTTTTGCTATTCCATTTATTTGTAACTCTGCGATTGCTGCGTTAATTGCTATTTTTGCGACTAATATAGGCTTTTTGACATGTGGCATTGTGGATTGCCCTCCTGGGTTACCGATTTTTATTACAGGGTTTATAAGCTATGGATTACATGGAATTATTATCCAGGCAATCATTTTAGTTGTAACTTTCTTTGTCTGGGTTCCGTTTGTTTCAGTATCAAATAAACAGGCGGCAATTGAAGATGCAACAGAAAAATCTGAAAAAGATAAAAATATGAATGGAGAATGATTATGAAATTTCCTACAAATTTTTTATGGGGTGGCGCAACTGCTGCAAATCAATATGAGGGGGGATGGCAAGAAGGGGGAAGAGGTATTGCTGTTCACGATATGTTAACTGATGGAAATCAAGAAAATCCTAGAAGAATTTATTGTAAAGCTGATAATGGTAATATTACAAGTATTCAGGCTGGGGAATGTATTCCATTTGGATTTCACCCATTTATTAAGGAATCAGAATATTATCCAAGTCATAATGCTACAGATTTTTATCATTGTTATAAAGAAGATATTAAATTAATGGCAGAAATGGGGTTTAAAGTATATCGTTTATCTATTTCATGGACACGTATTTTTCCTCATGGTGATGACAAAGAACCGAATGAAGATGGTCTAAGATTTTATGATGCTGTTATTGATGAATTGAAAAAATATAACATCGAGCCTTTAGTGACAATTCTTCATTTTGATATGCCATTGAATTTGGCTGAAAAATATGGTGGATGGATAAATCGTAAATTAATAGAATTTTATTTGAATTTTGCTTCTACACTGTTTGAACGCTGGAAAACAAAAGTCAAATATTGGATTACAGTAAATGAGATTAATGTTTTAGGTGGATATTGGACATTAGGTCTTGCATCAAATAATAGGAAGACTAAAAGTAATTCTAATCAGGGGGAAACACCTGTTGAGGATGCTGGAATCAAGCTGCAGGCAATTCATCATTTATTAGTGGCAAGTGCTAAGGCAAATAAAATAGCTAGAAAAATAAATCCTAATTTTATGCTCGGGACAATGTGTGCTTTATCAGGAATATATCCTATGACTTGCAAACCAGAAGATGTATTCGGAGCATATGAATTTAGAAGAAAAGCGTTGATGTTTTCAGACATCACGATGAGAGGATATTATCCTAATTATGCTCAAAGTATTTTTGATGAATATAAGTTCACTTTAAAAAAAGAGCTGGGTGATGATGAGGTGCTAAAAGAAAATACATCTGACTATTTAGCTTTTTCGTATTATCGTACAACAGCATTTGATTGTGATGCAAGTAATACAACAACGACAGGAGGGCAGCAAGCATCACCCAATCCTTATTTACAAAAAACTGCGTGGGGATGGCCTATTGATCCCAAAGGTCTTAGGTTTGTTTTAAATGAATTATATGACCGTTATCAAAAACCACTATTCATTGTCGAAAATGGAATGGGTAATTATGATATTGTTGAAGAAGATGGAGCGATTCATGATGATTATCGTATTGAGTATTTGCGTAGTCATATTGTTGAATTCAAAAAGGCAGTAGAGATAGATCAAATTCCTTTACTCGGATACACGACCTGGGGGTGTATTGATATTGTATCGGCGGGTACAGGAGAAATGGCAAAAAGATATGGTTTTGTTTATGTGGATTTGGACGATAAAGGTAATGGTACTTTTAAAAGAAAGAAAAAAGATTCATTTTACTGGTATCAAAAAGTGATTGAATCAAATGGCGAAATTCTAGGCTAGATTATTTTATTTGTTTAAAATTATGTTATTTAAAGGGAATGGTTTCTAAAATCACTTCCTTTTTAGTGGGATAGTGAAACAATGTACCAGAATTATACTATTTAATGAAATATTGTACCAAAATTGTATAGACAGATTTAAAATGATAATAAATAATAGTATATTAAAGATATACTAGTGGGTTGTTACTTTAGGTAGGCAAGACCAAAAAAGTGTAATACTTTTTAGTCTTGTCTTTTTGATTAAAATACCTGTTCTAAAAGGAGGGAATAATAAAAGTAGACAATATACATTGAGTAAACAACACACAAATTAGAGAGGTGAGGAAGATGAAGAAACAGTTAAAAAAAATAATGACTATTGTCTTAACTGCTGGAATGGTAATTTCATTATTAGGAACACCATCTTTTGCAGTTGAACATGTAGGGACAAGCGATGCGGCTAAAGAAATGTATAAGAATACATATGCTAATTTAACGAATCGAATTACGAATCGGGGTTATGCACCGACTTCTTTGACAGGGGCTTATGAGGGAATGTTTATTCGTGATAGTTCGATTCAAGTAATGGCACAAAATGCTTATGGTGATTATCAAAAATCAAGGCAAGTATTAAATTTTTTGTTGAGCTATCAACAAGGACTAGGGGCAGATTATGCTCAGCATATCGTTCCTGATTATGAAGATGAAGAATTTGGGAACTCCTATCTATCCCAGGGAGAAACAGCACAGACACAAAATTTATATACCTCACAGACTTTTTCTGATCATGCGTTATTTGGGTTAAAAGGACCAAATAACGGTGGTGGAGTAGCATTTCAAACAGATAGTGATAAAGTAACATCAATTTCTATTTTCACTAATTCTACTGGAAATGATGTTTTAACTGGAAGTTTGCGAACAAATATTACAGATGCTTCAACAGAGTTGATAAGTAAAGAGATTACAGTTACTGCTAGTGGCTGGCAGACATTTACATTTGACCAGCCAATTACTGTAAAAAAAGGAGAAACTTATCATTTCTTTGTACAATCTAATAATGGTATTGCTATGTTCGGAAAGGCTGATGGGAAACCTGCGGATAATGCTATTATGGGTTATAATTATGATGTTCCGGTTTTAGGCGGCTTTGCAGAAAGCGCATATCCGGCATTTAAATTAAACGGAAATGATGATGAAAAAACAGATAATTCATTTATGTCAAATACAGATCATTCGATTGCTTTATTTTTAATTAATGCAACTACTAATAATTCTGCTTTTGCATTTGTGCCAAATAGTGATTCTATCTGTTCGTTTCGAGTTTATTTAACCGGAAGTGCTCCTGTTACTTTTAAGTTGACAACTGAACCTGGAAATGAGGCAAAAACAATAAAAACTATTTCACAAACAGTATCAAGTAATGGCTGGCAAACAGTTGATTTTGGAGAAAATATTCCTGTGACACCAGGACAAAAATATTATGTTCATATTACAACAACCAGCGGTCAAGTTATTGCTTGTGGTTCTTCAATGTTTGCGGGTTCTGTAGCATCTATGAACTGGGAAAATAATGTTTGGTCACAAACTGGTTATGTTATTGCAGCGGAAGTATTTTCAGAAGTTAATATTGCTCAATCACCATATGCTCAAAAAATTTCATTAAATGGTGATGCAATTCAAGCCGTTTCTTTTACTGCTGATGCTAAAGTGGCAGGTGGTAATTTGATTGGTGAATTAAGAGAAAGTTTAAATAGTAAGGCTATTGCTTCAGGGGAGATAGCAATTGAAAAAGCTGGAGTACAAAATTATCAAATTGATTTTGGAAAAGAAGTTAAAGTCGCTGCCGATAAAGATTATTATTTTGTTTTATGGGCTGAAAATAATGATTATGTACAATGGAATTATAACCCTGCTCTTAAAGCAAGCGCCTATAGTTTAAATGGTGATAATTGGGATAGTCATGATTTTGATTTTGAGTTAGATATCCTACCATTATATTCGGGTGATTATCGAGTACCGCTTATGACAATTGGAGATAAAAATATTGGGATTCAGGAAATTCCATCTTTAGATCAATATGTAACGGCTGTAGATGTATTGTTAGGTAAAAATAATTTAGAAGAGGGAATTGCTATTGCAACTTTATATAAAGGATATGGTGCAGAAGCAATCAAAGTAGATGACGCTGCGATTGATATTTCTAAGCTATCTTCAAGTGGGCAAATGGTACATTTAGAATTTAGTTTATCGTTGGAACAAGTCGATAAAACGCAATCTTATTATTTAGAAATTAAAGCTCCACAAAATAGTGATAATACAATTACTTGGTATGGAAGTAAAAATGTGGATAATTTAGCAACATTATATAACGGGACTGCAGTAGCTGGAGAGGCAGGCTATGTTGCATATAAATCCAATCTTCATACTTTATCCAATCATGTTCAAATTGATGGGAATTATATGTTGATCCATGCATGGGCTCAATTTGTTAATGGATGTAAAAAGACGGTAGAAAATCAAGAGTTTATCAAAAAATCCTATCCAATTATTAAAAGATTTGCAAATTATTATATTGATCAAGGATACATAAGTGACGAATATAATTTAATGAGAAATGACAGTTTTGAGCATTCACGTGAGGGAAGATATTGGAAATCTTATGATTTAATTACAAATGTATTTGCATCACAAGCTTTGTATGAACTAAGTGCTTTAGCAAAAGAATTTGGCGATAGTGATTCAGCAATTAAATGGGCTGATACTTCCGCAACTTTAACAAAGGGAATCAATGAATATTTAACAACTGAAGTTGATGGAGTTAAAATTTATGCTGAATTATATGATATTGATAATAACATGAAGTTTATTAAAGGAATGTCATGGGTCAATTGGGCTCCAATGGCAGCTCAATGGTATGCAATGGATGAAAAAATCATGCAAAATACTTATGATATTTATGCAAAATACGATAGTCAAGATTATGATGATTATAAGATGTTAGATGTTGTCTATGATTTTGATACTCAACAAAGTGGAAATCATATTATTGGTAAAGGGTTAGCATGGGAAATTATGTTTAATCGCGTAAAAGACGATAATGAAAAGTTAGATTATTTAGCTAGTTTTATTTTAGATCATTCCACTCCTGGTGGTGTTTATCCCGAAACATATCAACCAAATGGAAATTTTTCAGATGTTGGAAACCAAGAGCATGCTTCTTGGCAGCATTATGCAATGAGCTGTGCTTATCCAGAATTAACAAAAACATATTCACTTCAAATATTAGAAGAATTAATCAATGAAATTCAGGTGTTAGATGCAAAGCTCTATACACTAGACTCTTATGCGAAACTCAGTCGAGCATTAGATGCAGCAATTAGTGGCTATAATGTTGAAAATATTACTAAAGAACAATGCGATGCATTGTACGAGGCACTTTTAGCAGCAAAAAATGAACTAACTTATTTAGATGCTGATTATCAGGCTGTTGATGCGGCTATTGTAGCTGCTGAAAAATTAAACAAGGATGATTATAAAGATTTTTCCAAAGTAGAAGCAGCAATAAATGCTGTAGTTCGTGGAAAAAATATTACACAGCAAGCTGAAGTTGATGCTATGGCAAAAGCAATTAATGATGCAATTGATACTCTTGAAAAGAAAGAGGGCAGTGTTACTCCAATTAACTCGATTAAGCCAGTTGACAAAAAGCCAGTAGTCCCAAATACGGGGGATGAGAATTTAATGAGTCTCTATATCTCTTTAATTGGGATCATGGCAGGTCTGTTTGTAATTATAAAGAAAAGAAAGAATATTTATTAAAAGAAGAATTCTTAGGAATTCTTCTTTTGCACCTGTTTAAAATTATATGTTACGATTTTATTTTTGCAGGTAAAAACTTAATAGTGATGAATCCGACAAAAACTAAAAACATGACAGCAATAAACAAAACAGAATAAATACTTTCATTAAAGAATAATTGACAAAGATAAACTAGAAATGAGGGAAGAAAGCCACCAATTCCAGCAGCTATTCCCATATATCCGCCCACAGCTGCATTACCCTTTTCTTTAGCGGTCTGCGCTGCAATCAAGAAGATGTATAAAATAATGGTATTATAGGTAAAGCCGAAGATTCCCGAAGTAATATACATGCTGATGTAACTTTTCCCAAAAATGTAAATTGCTAAAGATAAAGCGCAAAGAAATAAGGAAATGGGGAGGAAATTATTCTTGAATTTATTATATATCTTATTAAATAATAGACCCGAACTGATTGAACAAATAGAATTAATGTTATTAGCATGGACTGTTATTACAGCTATGTCTGCAAATGATTTCGTAGCAAACAAAGTTGACAAATTAATACCAATCGATGACATCAGCATATTTAAGATTAGAAAGAAAATACTGATGGTGAGAAGTTTGATGTTTTTTTCTTTTTTGATAGTTGATTTGGATGGTGCTTTTAAAGGAATATCAGGAATATAAAAAGATAGAATAAGTGTTATTACTAAAGGTAAATAACCAAGAAACATAAAGTCAGTTGAAATCTTGCTTAAATAGCCAACTAATGTTTGGAAGAAGATTGCACCTAGACTGGAAATGATCGTTGTATAACCTAAATACTTGATTTGACGATTATCAGTGTAATATTCTAAAATGATGGATTTATTTAAAGAAATGGCAATTCCGATTCCAATACCAAAGAGCAGTCGTAAAAATAATCTTGAATAGAGTTCGTCAATAAAGAATGGACCAGTCCCACCAAATAAAAGAGCAGCGTTCATCGCAATCAATATAGTTCGATAAGAAACTTTTGTTCCAACAAACTTACTACAAAAATATGAGGTAGGGATAACAGCTATAGAGGGAATCGTGATGATTAAAGAGACAGTAGACATAGGATAAGCAGAATATTCTTGATATAACAAATTCATTCCTGGAATTATTGAGCCTCTAATCGATGAAACTAATGCCACAGATAATATTGATAACAAGATCAGTTTGTTTTTCATTATATGTTGATACCACCTTTTAATTAACATTAGCAAATATTAAATTATAAAGCAATAATTGTGTGAAAAAGTTGTAATATTAAGATAAAATTAAATATTTAAGGTTAATTTTGTTGTATTATAAAAATATAAAGATAATTTGGAGGAAAAAAAAGATGAAGAATGATTGTTTTAGTTTTATTAAATTTTGTAATGAAAGAATCGCAAATAGTAATGATTATAATATTGCTAGAACGATTATTAATCACATTGAGGATATTAAAATATTATCATTAGAGAAGATTGCAGAAGAAGCTAATATTTCTCCTGCTTCAGTTAGTCGTTTCATCAATAAAGCTGGTTTTGAATCCTTTCAGGCTTTTAAATATGAATTTGAGTTGTTTACTAGGGATGTTAAAATGCGCCGAATTATTTCTCATACTCAAAGATTTATGCGGACGACGATTGAAAATATGAGTGAATCTTTATATGTTGATGGTCTTGCTAACTTAAGACAGACTAAATTAAATTTAGATATTGATAAGTTAAAAGAAATTGTTAAGTTACTCAAAACTTCAAAAAGTGTTACATTTATTGGTGATAGTCATGAACTGGCGGATTTTTATACGCTGCAGTTAGAGATGTTAGTCAACGATATTCCGGCATATTTGATTAATTTTTATGAGTTTGAAAAGATGTATCTAAACCAGTTAGATCATAATGATACTATTGTTTTTATTGGTGTATATAAGGAATGGTTTTCTGATGCTCAAAAAGAGATTTTAGATTATGCAAAGGAACGTAAAATAAAAATCATTGCCTTTGTTCAAGAAGAAGATTATTTAAAGGAGTATGCTGATTTATTATATGTTTATGGAATTCCTGACAGTTATAATGATGGTTATTATTCTTTGCCATATTTAAATCGATTGTTATGTGAAATGATTTATTTCAAATTATAAAACCTGCTTGGAACTAATCGATATCATTGTTCACAAGTTGATCAAGAAACTCATCATAACGCTTCATCACATCATATGTCTGCGGGTAAATATCAAATTATTGAAACGATTATGTCTTATACTTCACAATATTCTTTTGCTGAACTTAATAAGTTTAGTGTTCAAGAACTGTATAATATTTTAGCTATATTTAATCAAGAGGAGGTTCCTGAAGGGTGTCAGCCAGGGTATAATCAAGATAGTCATCATAGAAAAAATCATAATCAGCCTAAATAAAAAATCATAAACTATAATACTGTTTATGATTTTTTACGAGTTGATTTATCATTGTTGAAAAAATTAGCATATTTATAATTATACCAGATTTTCGAGTAATTAAATTTTTTGCCGTTTGAAAGGAAAACGTTATCATCGATAATTAAACCAAAGGCACCAGGTTCTAGGTTTAAAAGCTCTTGATCTTCTTTTGATAGTGGTTTAGCAAAAATGTATTTTTCAGAAAAGCCGATCGTAAGTTTTAAATCATTAATAATAAAAGAAAAAATTGATGTTTTTGCAATGTCTTCATTAAGATAAGGAATGATGTCTTTGTTATAGTAAGTATATTCAACAGCAAAAGGGATATCATCAATATACATTAATCGTTTTATTGCATAAACTGGAGTACCAACTTTACATTCTAAATGTTCTGCTAGATCAGTATCACAGTCAATTAATTTAAAACTTAAAATATCACGTTCTAATTTTTCACCGGGATGTTCAGCTGAAAAACCGATTGTGTTATTTAATTTGATAGTTCCTTTATTTGGTTTTCGAATGTAAAAACCACTACCATGAATAGCAAATAACAATCCATCATTAACCAGCAAATTAATAGCATTGCTGATGGTGTTTTTACTAGCATCATATTCTTTCATCAGCTGCCCACCAGTAGGCAGTTTTTTTGTTTCTTCAAATTCACCATTTTCAATTCGTTTCTTTAAATCAATGGAAATTGTTTCGTACTTTCTCATAATATCTCCCATCCTTATTTATAAAAATATCATTTAATTATTATTTTGTAAAGTGTTTGGTAACAATTTTGCATATATAGGACAAAAAAGAAACCCCTTACATTTTGTATTGACACTGGTATTAAAACGTTGTATTCTAAAAGTAGATAACAATAAAATTGTTTGGTAACAATCACAAAAGATGTAGAAAAGGAGTGTGAATATTGATAATAAATGTGTTAGTAGTTTGGGGAAATAAAGGGGATAAACGAATGAAATAGTGTTTATTTTGGAAAGGAAACTTTATTATGAAAAAGAGAGGTAAGATTGTTTCGTTATTAGTTATAGTGGCGATGTTTTTTAGTTATATTGTACCAATCAAGGCTCAAGGAAATTGGCAACAGCATTTAGATCAAACTATCTTGAAAGTGGGTTATACAGAGGTTTATAAAGATAATAAACCGGTAGTACCAAATGCTAATCTGACAATTACGATAACTGGAACGAGATTGAGTGGTAAAGAATATAACACAGTACTGATTGATGAAGAAGCAAGAGAAGTAGAAGCAACAAAGCAAAATGGGGTAATCAATGGTGACACTACTCAATTAGTGCTGCAAGTACCAGGAACATTGTCAGGGGGTCAATATCAAGTAAGAACAACGATTGATAGTGAAAGTGTTACAAATGGTCTAATTTTATTAAATAATGTTAATTTAAGCAGTAAGATCAGTACCAACGTTACTGGATATTCAGGAGTAACAGGCGATTTAATTGATGGTATTCAGTGGGCAATGTATACGCCCGTTACAAATAAGCCAACTAGAGAAAATCCAGGAATTTTTACATTTGATTATGGAGAGGATTTAATAGATGTGTATTCTTTAGATCTATATTCAACATATGGAAATGACCAAGGCCCTAAAGTTGCAGAAATATTATATTGGGATGATAGTAGTCAAACTTGGGAAAATATTTTAAATAATGGCAGTCGTGAATTTGAATTTAGGTGGGATAAGAATATTGAATGTGAGCCATTTCGAATTCAATTTGATCAAGTTTATTCAACTAATAAAATCATGTTAAAAACATTAGATTCATATACTAGTTGGGAAAATACGAATGATATTGTTGAAGTACAGGTATGGGGTTATAAATCTGGAGAGTTACCATCTATTCAAATAAGTTCTTCACAAGGAAATTATGGTGTGAAAAATATTGTACCAATGGTAATAAAAAATAAGAATAAATCTACTACAATAAATTTAGAGTTAGTCGATTTTAAATCTCATCAATCACTAGCAAGACCAGTCAAATATCAAGTTGAGATGAAAAATGGTAAATTAAATTATGAATTTGTAATTCCTAAGACAGTACCAGTGGGTACATATAGTATTCATGTTACTTGTGAGGGATTAGATCTTTATAGTGATGAGTATCGTATTTCGTTAGATCAAGATATAAATATTGAAAACTGTTCTAAATATTTAGATATTTCTTTGGTTAATGATCAAGCCTATAAAATTACAAGTATAACTGATGGTGACATAAAAAGCGGTTGGAGTAATAATGGGAATACGTCTTTATTGTTTGAAGTTAAACCTGAAAATAATAAGTTTGCCAATATTGCATTAAAGAAAATGAGAATTTATACGAGTAATAAAAACATTGAAACTGTTACCTTAAAAGGTATTGCGAATACTAATTATTATCGTAATGTTAATGTCAATGAAAATGGGATGATCAATGATTTAGCTGGTGATTTTAAACCAGACTGGAAAAGTGATAAAAATGGGGATTATTTTGAAGTTGATCCCGGTTATTTATCTTTGGGAAATATATTTATTTTAGAATTACAAAGTAATGAAAATATTGTAATCAATGAAATTGAAACAGAAGGTGTATATTTAAAAGATAATCTTTTATCAAATGCCCGAGTTTATCATAATGGTGAAAATATTGATGCAGCTGGAATGGTTGATAATAATGTAAGTAGTTATTATAAAACTACATATTCTGATAGTGATGAGTATATCTTAGATTTTTCACCACGGACAATTACAACTAATGAACTTGTTTATACGGCACATTTTCCTAATTCACAAGGTATTGGTAATTTGACTGTGGAAATTTGGGATGGTAATGGTTGGAAAAATGTTGATACATTTGATTTTAAACATAAAACCGATAATCAAATTAGAGAATCACAGCAGCTTATTTTTAATGAACTTACAACTAGTAAAATTCGCTTGATCGTAAATAAAGCTAATCTAGTTTGGGATAATTCCTATTTATTTACAGATTTAAATGCAATTGGAACAATAAATAATAATGCTCAGTACTATGCTGAAAGTATTGATACCAATATAGTTGTAAATCAAGGTGAAAGCAAATTTCCAATTCCTCATTTAAAAGGCTATGAGGTATCGATCAATAGTTCTGATCATGAGGAAATCATTGATTTAAATGGTAATATTAATGCACCTTTGACAGATACAAAAGTTAAAATAACATTAAAGGTTAGTAGTGAAGATGGTCAGGATGTTGGTATCACAGATGAGTTTGAAGTTGTTGTACCAAGAAGAGTTTTGCCCGGCAATAAATTGATTTCAACTATTGTTGATAATGAAACGATTTATAATAATCCGTCAATGGGATGGGTTCAATATTATGAATTCCAAGATACCGATGTTGATAAATATTGGGCTGAAATGGATGAATTATATGCTCAAGGTTTAAAGACAAATATTTTATATATTCGTAATCCTTGGAGCTGGTATGAACCATCAGAAGGAAATTATGCATGGAATGATCCTGATAGCAGGTTGAGTAAATTAATTAGTGGAGCAAGAGCGCGAGGAATTCAATTAGCTTTTAGGGTATTGGTGGATTCAAGTGATGCTTTTCAGCAGGCAACACCAGAATATGTATTTAAAGCAGGAGCAAGCTGGTATAAAACTGATCGAACTGATGATACGGCACCAGAAATCGATGCTAAAGATCCATATATTAATGATCCTGTTTTCTTAGAAAAATTAGATAAGTTTATTAAAGCATTTGGTGCAGAGTTTAATAATGATTTAGATATTGCTTTTATTGATGGTATGGGCTTTGGTAACTGGGGTGAAGCACATCACGTTAAATTTAGTACTGAGTGGGATGATAATGTTTATGATGCGGTTGAAAAAGTGATTAAAATATATGATAAATATTTCCCGGATGTTTTATTGGGAGCTCAAGAAGGACAACCAGAAAATTATGGGACTCAAGAAAATGATGAGATCATTAATACTGACAAACCTTATACTGGAGCATTTGACAAAGAATATGATTTTGTTGTTCGCCGTGATACATTTGGCTGGATGACGGATGCAATTAGAAATCAAACATTAGAATGGTTTAATCAAGGAATACCAGTTTTTGCAGAAAATTGTTATCATTCATTTAAAGTACGAGAATACTGGTATAATAATGCTGATTATCCGACTTTGGATGGTATTTTACGTCAGGTCGTAGCTGATGCTTTGACATGTCGAGCAAATACTCTAGATGCTCGGGTTGTAATGGACTGTCAGAAATGGCTAGAGAATGATCAACAAAACGGTTCTGGTTTATTGAATAAATTTGGTTTGAATGGTGGCTATCGCCTCGCTTTGACTAGTTTAGAAGTTCCTGAGCTTTTCACGACCGGGGAAGAAATAACGATTAAACAAGCGTGGCGTAATTTAGGGCTAGGCATGTTGCCGAATAAAAATAAACATTGGGATAATAAATATCATGTTGCTTTCGCATTATTGGACCCAAAAACAAATCAGGTTATTTATCAATATAATGAAGATACTGATAAAGTAAACCCGGGTGATTGGCTTTTCGAAGATGGAAATAATCATTATGAGACTACATTTAAATTGCCAAATAGTATTAAATCAGGTGAATACAAACTAGCAACAGCAATTGTTAATGATAAAAATAATAATCTTCCGGAAATTGCTTTAGCCCTTAAAGATGCGGAAGTGACAGAGCAGGGCTGGTATGTTTTAGATAGTATTAATGTAAAAAATATAAATGATTCAGATACAACATTTGGTATTTTTATTGAAGATACTGTAAATGGTAAAGTTATAGCTGATAGGTCAACTGTTAACGCTGGTGAAAGCGTTACTTTAAAAGTTGTTCCTGACCAAGGCTATGAACTTGATCAATTACTAATCAATGAAAAGGCAGTTGAAATTAAGGATAACTCATATATGATTAAAAATGTTACGGCTGATATTCGTGTAAGGGCCTCATTTAAAAAAGCTGGTGAAGTAACCGTAAAACCTGATGAGTCTAAGGATAGTTCAGTAGTAGCAACGGGAGATGAGGTTCAATTATTTGGATATATAGGAATGTTTATCGGAGCATTAGTTTTATTAGCTGAGTTGAAAAGGAAATTTAAACATCAGAGCTAAAATATAAAAGCAGGTAATTTACCTGCTTTTTCCACATATAATTATATTTACTAAAATAATAATCTTTTATTAGTAAATTAATTGACATGGTTTACGTGATTAACTATAATTGTTAGTGCATAGGATTGTTACTATTTGATTAGGCAAGACCTGGTTGTTTAAAGCGTTTATAAGCGTGATGAACAATCAGGTCTTTTATATTTATTTGGGAACTTTAACTAATCAAAATAGCTATTCTATACGGGAAAAGGAGGAAGTTATGAAAGGAAGATGGAATCAAAAATTATGTGCTGTAGCAACTGTTTCAATGTTGTTATCATCAGCACCAGTTGGGGTATTAGCACAAGAAAATGCAAGAATTACTCAGTCAGACCCCGAAGAAGTATATGTTGATATCATTGGAGATGGGCAAAGAACCACGCTATTTAATGAAAATTGGAAGTTTCATCGTGGTGATATAAATGATGCTCAAAACAAAGATTACAATGATTCAACTTGGGAAACGGTGAATTTACCACATGACTATAGTATTGATCAAGATTTCACAACAAGCGGAGAAGCAGAGAGTGGTTTTTTACCAGGTGGCGTTGGCTGGTATCGAAAAACTTTTGTAGTACCTAAAAAATATCAAGAAAAACAATTGATGATTGAGTTTGATGGCGCTTATATGAATGCTGAAGTTTATTTAAATGGGACAAAATTAGGTGAGCATCCATATGGATATACTGCTTTTGCATTTGATTTGACTGAGGGCTTAATCTGCGATGGTGAGACTGAAAATGTTTTAGTAGTAAAAACTAATAATAAAATTCCAAGTAGTCGCTGGTACTCTGGAAGTGGGATTTATCGAGATGTAAAGTTAACAGTTACAGATAAGGTTCATGTTGGCTATAATGGAACTAAAATCATTGCTAAAGATTTAGAAAATACTAAGGACAATAATGTTAAAGTTGATGTTACAGCAACAATCGATAATGATAGCGATACAAATAAAACGATCACAGTTAAAAATACTTTATTGGATGCTCAAGGAAATGCCGCGGGTAGTACCGTCACTAATGAAGTTGAATTAGCAGCTAAAAGTACAAAAGATGTAAAACAGGAAGTGTCTGTTATTGCTCCTAAATTGTGGTCCACTGAGGATACAAATTTATATAAAATGAAAACTGAAATCGTGGCGGATAATAAAGTTTTAGATACTTATGAAACTGAGTATGGTTTCCGCTATTTTGATTTTGATAATAATACAGGTTTTTCATTAAATGGTGAAAAAATAAAATTAAAAGGTGTTTGTCTGCACCATGATCAGGGTGCACTAGGAGCAGTTGCTAATCGTGATGCAATTGAACGGCAGGTCAAAATATTAAAAGAAATGGGATGCAATGCGATTCGTGTTACCCATAATCCTGCGGCATCAGTTTTATTAGAAGTATGTAATGAAAATGGAATGTTAGTTATTAATGAAGCATTTGATGGCTGGACCGAATATAAAAATGGAAATGTTAATGACTACACTTCACATTTTAATGAAGTAATTAGTACCGATAATCAAATTGTTAATGGAAAAGCTGGAATGAAGTGGGGCGAATTTGATGTTAAAGCAATGGTTGATGGTGCTAAAAATGATCCAAGTGTAATTATGTGGTCATTAGGTAATGAAATTGATGAAGGAGTATCAGGAAATACCTCACATTATTTAAATTTAGTTGATGATTTAATTAAATGGGTTCAAGAGGTTGATACAACTCGTCCAGTCACAAATGGTGATAATCGCAAAAATACTAATCCAAATGCGATGCTCAGCCAAATTAATCAAAAAATATATGAAGCTGGTGGCGTGGTTGGAATGAACTATGCAAATGGTGATCAAACTATAGCTATGCACAATACTTATAGTGATTGGCCACTATACGGTTCTGAAACGGCAAGTGCTGTCCATAGTCGTGGAGTTTATAATACTACGGGTAAAGATGATAATACTTTACAAATGTCAGAATATGATAATGATGAGGCAAAAGTTGGCTGGGGACATTCAGCAAGTGATGCCTGGCAATTTGTTATTAAGAATGATTTCAATGCTGGAGAGTTTGTGTGGACTGGTTTTGATTATATTGGTGAACCAACGCCATGGAATGGAACTGGAGCAGGAAGTGCAAGTGGTCAGGGAGCTAAACCTAAATCATCATATTTTGGAATTGTTGATACTGCGGGATTTGTAAAAGATACTTATTATTTATATAAAAGTATGTGGGACGAAGATACAACTACTTTGCATTTAATGTCAACATGGAACAATGATGAAATAGTCAAAAATAATAATGGTAAGGTCAAGGTCGATGTATTTACTAATGCTGCAAAAGTGGAGTTATATTTAAATGGGAATAAAGTGGGGGAAGATACAGCAACAACGCATACTACTGCTTTAGGATATAAGTATCAAACATTTTCAAATGGAGAATTTTACCCAAGCTTTAATGTAACCTGGGCTTCAGGAACGTTGAGTGCTAAAGCATATGACAAAAAAGGTAATTTAATTACAGAAACTGAAGGAAGAAGCAGTGTAACGACTAATACCAAAGCTGCAAAATTAGCGATAAGTGCTGATAAAAAGGAAATTTTAGCTGATGGCAGTAGTTTATCTTATCTTACTGTCGATGTTAAAGATATGAATGGAAATATTGTCGCTGGAGCTGATAATCGTATTAATTTCAAGATTGAAGGAAATGGTAAAATTGTTGGGGTTGATAATGGTAATGCAGCTGATACTGATAGTTATAAGGGAACTTCACGAAAAGCCTTTTCAGGAAAGGCATTAGTGATTGTTCAATCTACTAAAGATGAGGGATCATTTACACTTAGTGCCAGCAGTGATGGTTTAAGTGGTTCAAATATTTCTGTCAAGACGGTTAAAAATGCTGTTGAGGGTGATGCTTATCTGCAAAGTTACACAATTGCTAAAAATTTATATGTTAATGTTGGTGAAGAACCTGATCTGCCTGCAAAAGTTGTAGGAACATACAATAATGGGGAGACAAGAGACTTAACGATTAAATGGAATGAATATGATAAAGAATCATTAAATAAAATTGGTGAGTTCACAATAACAGGAAAACTTCAGGATAGTGAAGCTGTAGTAACTGTAACGGTTCATGTAATTGGTAATGTCGTAGCCATGGAAAACTATTCAACAGTAACTAGTGCAGGAATTACACCGGTATTACCACAAACGGTTCGAGGACTTTATGAAAATGGAAATTATAGTGAGGCTTTTCCGGTTAAATGGAATATTCCTGCTGATGCTTTTAAAAATGAAGGAATGGTAACAGTAAAAGGTACAGTCAATGTTCTAAATGAAGTAAAAGATGTTACAGCAACTGTTCGAGTAGCACCAAAATTAGCTGATTCACAGAATATTGCTTCAAAGAATTATCAAGATACACCATTATTTACAAATGGGAAAATGGTCAATGGTGTTCCAAGTGAACCAACAGCAACGCCAATCAATGATTCATTGAGTGAATTAAATGATGGGATTACTAATGAAAGTGGACGCGAAAGCGCACGGTGGACAAATTGGAGTTTAAGAAATGAAAATCCTCCGGTGGATACTTATGTACAATTAGAATGGCAAAAAGAATACTTGATGCAAAATATTAAACTGTGGCATTTTACGGATAATCAATTCAGTGTTTTACCAGGTGATAACAATGTCCGGTTTGAATATTATGATGTTCCAACAAATTCATGGCAAGAAATTGAGTCTTCGCACATTACACAAGTACCATATACATCTGGTGATACTCCATATGGATTTATTCACCCGATTACAACTAATAAATTACGCATATGGATGAAGTCACCGCAAGTTAATAAATGTATTGGTTTAACAGAAATAGAAGTATATGATTATATTTTACCAGTAACTGCAAATTCATCTGCAAATCTAGATGATTTAAAATTAGATGGGGTTAATATTAAAGAATTTAATGGTTATCGAGGGTATGATAAGCTTACTAAAACATATACTGTTGATTTGAAAACAGCTGATACCCCATCAGTTATAGCTCAAGGTAATAATAATGAAGCAATTACTGTTTTACCAGTATATAATAATGAAGTAAAGATCATTGTTAGAGCGGAAGATGGTAAAACGATAGAAAATTATACTATTAAATATATTATCTCGGCAAACAAAGAGTTTCTTGAAAACTATATTGAAAGCGATGAAATAAAGAAAGTTTTTGAAACAAGTGAAGAATATACAGTCCAATCGTATCAAGAATTTAAGGAAGCATATGATCAAGCAATAGTGATTTTGAAAGATGATCAGGCAACACAAAAACAAGTTGATGATAGTTATGAAAAATTACAAACTATGTATCAAGCTTTAGTTAAAAAGACTGAAGAAAAAGTTGATAAGAGTCAGTTAGAAGCACTTTTAGCTATTGCTGATAAGATTACTGAAGATATTTTAAGTAATCTTGATGCTGATTTAGTTAAAGAGTTTAAGACCGCTTTACAAGCAGCACAAGATATTTATACTGGAAATGATGTAACTCAAGCTCAGGTAAATGCTGCTATTACACGGTTAAATGTGGCAATTGAAAATTTAAATATTCGTGATTTCAATAAGATTAAATTACAGGAGCTAGTTGAGCGGACTGAAAAATTATCTGCTAAAGATTATACAAGGGCTTCTTGGGAACGATTAGAAAAAGCTTTATCAGCAGCCAAAATTGTCTTAGCAGATGAAAAGGCGACACTGGCAGCTGTTGATGAAGCCAAAACGGTTTTACAAAATGCACTAGAACAATTAGAGAAAGTTGCGATTAGCGAAGAGTCTTCTCAAGGAGTAAAAACTGGTGATGCGGCTAATTTTGCTGGTATATTTGCATTAATGGTTTCAACTGCGAGTCTGGTTTTATGGATGAAAAGAAGAAAAGAAAATAATTAATAATAATAGAAGGATGTTTTAATATGACATCCTTTTTTGGAAATTTGACATTTTTATGATTATCGTATTCGTTGTATATTCTTACTAAGATTGTATAATATAAGTATAGAAAAAGGAGGCGTTTAAAAATGAGTATACCAATAATTATTGTACTTATAGTAGTGGCGTTAATTGTGATTTACTGCATAGTTGCATATAACACATTAACTAAATTAAAGAACCGGGTTAAAACTAACTGGGCACAAATTGATGTGGTATTAAAAAGGCGGGCTGATTTGATCCCGAACCTTGTTGAAACAGTCAAGGGGTATGCTAGTCACGAAAAGGAAACGTTAGAAAATGCAATAAAAGCAAGAAATACTTATGTGACTGCCAATAGTCCTCAAGATCAGCTTGCAGCTTCTGGTGAATTAAATCAGGCTTTAAGCCGATTAATGATGTTAGGTGAAGCTTATCCGGATTTAAAAGCTAATACTAATTTTATGGAATTACAAAAAGAATTGACAGCTACAGAAGATAAAATTACGTATGCACGACAATTTTATAATGATTCAGTAAATAAATATACCAATCAAACAGAAGTTTTCCCTTCAGTGCTTATTGCAAAAATATTTGGTTTTGGAACTTTTGATTATTTTGAGGTTCAAGAAGCAGATAAAGAAGTACCAAAGGTTAAATTTTAAAATGAAACTTAAAAAATTATTTTTAGCACTCTCAATCTTTCTGGTTTCTTTGATGCCGTTACCTGTTTTGGCATCAGGGAATGACCTTCAAGCGGTTAATATGAACATTTATATTAATCAAGATGGTTCAGCAAAAGTTGAGGAAACTTGGAAGATGGATGCGATTGAAGGAACAGAAAACTACAAGGCATTTAATAATCTTTATGGGGCTACGATCAGTGATTTTTCTGTTGTCGATGAAAAAGGAACAAAATATCAATATGTTGATAATTGGGATATTGATGCTAGTCGTCAAGAGAAGAAAAATAAATGTGGGATCATTGAAAAGAGTGATGGTTATGAGTTATGTTATGGGATAGGTGATTATGGTCAACACACATATACGATGACTTATACGATTACTCCATTTGTTAATCAATATAGTGATGCTCAGGGGTTTAATTGGCAATTACTTAATCAGGAAATGAATCCTAAACCAGCTGAATTTGAAGCAACGATTAGTTCTGATTACAAGTTTTATGATCAAGATAGTGATATTTGGGGCTTTGGCTATGAAGGACAAGTTATTTTTGATGATCATGGGGCGATAATTATATCGAATCGTGATTTAAACAATAATCGTCGAGGCGATATTAATTATGTCAATATTTTAGTTAGAGTACCCGATGGAACTTTTAGCAATGTAATAACCAAAAATGAATCATTTGAAGCTGTTTTAGAAGATGCACGTGATGGCTCAAGTTATCAAGAAGATTCTAGTGATGGTTCAATATTTATGTTTATTGGTATTAGTGTTGCGGTACTTGCTGGGATAATTGCAGTAATTGTTGGAGTTGTATCTAAAGCAAACAAAAATAAACAATTATATTTTAGTGACGGTAACAATGAAATTCCGACAATGGAACATGTTAATCCGTTCCGTGATATTCCTTGTCATAAAGATATCTACTATTTTTATTACGTTGCAACAAAAGCAGGGATTATCCAGCAAGATGATCGTTCAGGTATCTTGTGTGCTATGTTGTTAAAATGGATCAGAGATGGCTATGTGAATTTTACCATGGAACCGGGCACTGGCTGGTTTAAAAAAGATAAATATGAAATTGATTTCAGTGGTGAGATTCCAACAGAAAATATTTTAGAAGAAAAGATGTTAGGTTATTTTCGGGAAGCAAGTGGTGATAATCAAATCTTAGAGAATAAAGAATTTGAACGTTGGTGTAAACGGAATTATGAAGAAATCGAAGATTGGTTTAATGATTTGATTGAATTTGAAGAAAAAGAATTAAAAGAAAAGGGCTTAATGAAAAAGCAAACAACTTATAAAAAGTTCTTAGGAATAGATATTGCAAATGAAAAAGTAGTTTATGAACCATCATTTAGAGATGATATCATTTATACTAAAGGATTAAAACGCTTTTTATTAGACTTTAGTAGTATTGAAGAAAAAGAAGTAATTGAAGTAAAACTCTGGGAAGAATATTTAATGTTTGCTTCAATTCTTGGTATTGCTGACGAGGTAGAAAAACAAATTGGTAAACTCTGCCCAGAATTTAATCAATATTCAAATATTGATTACACTTATACGATGTTAGCAACGAGAACATTTATGTACGGTGGTGTTCGTAGTGCAGCTAATGCATATAGTGCAGCTCATAGTTCATCGTATAGCGGTGGCGGTGGTTTTAGTTCCTTTGGCGGCGGCGGAGGTGGTTTCTCCGGAGGCGGCGGAGGCGGAAGCCGATAAAATAAAGAAAACCTGGAAGAATGAAATGAATCTCCTAAGTTGTTGCTTCAACTTAGGAGGTTCGCTTCAAAACTCCAGGTTATTTTATTGTTGTGCTTCTAATTCAGCGATTTTATCAGCAAATTGAGGTAAGTGTTTTTTATGAGCAATCAACATTTCATCTAATAATGTTTTAGCAATTTGACCACTTGGAACTAATGGATTAATTGTAAATGCATGTAATGCTTTACCATAATCACCAGTAACGGCGGCTTCAATTGTAGTTTCTTCCATTGCTTTCATAATTTGAACCATTCCCCGAGCTGCAGGTTTTAATGTTCCCCAAGAAATTGGCATTGGCCCTGCTGCTGTAATGATAGCAGATACTTCAGCTACACTATCATATGGAAGATCAGTTAATGCCCCTTTGTTTTGTGTTGATACGACCATAGTTGTACGTTTATCATTATAGATTGAGTTGATTAATTCACAAGCAGCATCACTATAATAAGTACCACCACGTTTTGTCAATTGTTCTGGTTTATAATCTAAATTAGGATCTTTATATAATTCAAATAATTCAGCTTCTGTTCTTTTTACAACTTCAGCACGAGTACCATTTTCTTTGAAGTCGGCAATTTCATCTTCAAGCATATCATCAGTGATATAGTAGTAACGGTGATACATACATGGCAGATATCCTAAATCTTGGATTTGTTCTGCAACAAATGAAATATTTTTAATATTTGCTACTCCGGCATCAGCGGCACGTTTAGCGGCTTTTTCCTCTTCTTCCTTTGCACGTGTAGCATTAGCCCCAAATTTTCTTAAACCATCGTTTTCAACATATAGTTTTTGAATTGCTTTATCAGTTAATTCAGTTCCATCAACATCCCATACTCGATGCCAGTGAAAATGGTTTAATCCAGCGAATTTAAAGAATAATTCTTCTTCGTTTTTATCTAAAGCTTTCCCAACCATTTTACGGCAAGAGATAGGTACATTACATAAACCAACAACTTTATCCCATTTACCATATTTGATAACAGCTTCAGTAACCATTCCACTAGGATTAGTAAAGTTTACTAGCCAGGCATTTGGACATAGTCTTTTCATATCTTCAACGATTTCTAAGATAACAGGAACAGTTCTAAATGCTTTAAACATTCCTCCGGCACCATTTGTTTCTTGCCCAATAATCCCATGACTTAAGGGAATTCTTTCGTCTTTAATTCTTGCATCCAATAAGCCAACTCTAAATTGAGTAGTAACGAAATCAGCGTCTTTTAAAGCTTCTTCACGATCTAATGTTAAATGAATCGTCATAGGAACACCCGCAGCTTTTACCATTCTTTGTGCCATTGCTCCAACGATTTCTAACTTTTCTTTACCTTCTTCAATATCAACTAACCACAGTTCTTTGATAGGTAGTTCATCATATCTTTTAATAAATCCTTCAACTAATTCTGGAGTATATGAACTCCCGCCACCGATGGTAGCAATTTTTACAGGTCTTTTTGCCATTTGTAAATCTCCTTTGTTTTTTGTTACAAGGCTATTATAACGGCAAAAGAAAAGAAAGTGGTCTTTTTTCAGGTGATGAAAACCGCTTTCATTTTATGAAAATAATATAATAAGTTATCGTGCTTATGGTAATAATTAATATATTATTTTAATAATAGGTTGTATGGATTGATAGTTCCGGGAATTACTTGTAAATAATCATTTTTTAATAATTCATTGATTACATTGCATAATATATTAATATCGGTTTCTTCACCAGTACATTCAAGATAGAGACTTTGACTGCCACAAGCATCACGTAATTTGAGAATGTAGTCAAATTGGCGTTCTTTTAATAAATTATTAATGTCTTGGACTTGGAAAATTGAAATTGTTTTCATGTTTTTAACTCCTTTTGTTAAAATAATGTTATAATTTCATTATATAAAAGTCAAGGAGGATATATAATGGCTGCAACTGAAAAAGAAAAAGCAACCAAGCTGGCTCATGAGTTAGTCGCATACATAGAGAGTGAACAAAGTGATTTGAAGGCTAGTGATAATGAATTTGATGCTTTATGGCAAAGCATTTATGATGTTTGTATGCTAGTTCACTTTAACATTTTAGATGAACTCTTGAGTGAAGAGGAATATTTAGAAGGAGTTACTTGGCTAAAAGACTATCAACATCTCACTAAAGATTACCAAGATAAAGAATTGGAATTATGAAAGGATAAAGAATAATGAAAAATTATTTAATTGTTACCGATACAACAAGTGCGATGAACGGGGTTCAAGCGAAAGAATCTGGAATTGAGTTAGTCTCACTAAGTGTACTGATTGACGGGATCGAGTACAAAGACCAAATTGATATTTCAACGGAAGAATTATATAAAAAACTGGAAGCTGGATGTATCCCTACGACATCACAGCCAAATACTGGATATTTACATGAATTAATGGCGAATTGGAAAGCTAAAAATTATGAAGCTATTATCATTATCACCTGCAGTAGTGATTTAAGTGGAACTTGGAGTGGATTTAATCTTGTGAAAAATCAGTTAGAAATGAATAATATGTATATTTATGATAGCCGCCAAGTTGGTGCACCTGTCATGGATATGGCATTAGCGGCTAAACAGATGGCTGATAATGATCATGATGTAAATGAAATTTTTGAAATGTTAGAAATGAAAACTAAAAATAGTTTTTCTTTTTTAGCCCCATTTGATTTTAAGCAATTGGCGCGCTCGGGACGGTTATCGCCGGTAGCTGCTAAAATGGCATCAATCTTGAAAGTAAAAGCTTTACTTTATTTGAAGGAAGATGGTAGTTGTGTCGATAAATATGCGATGAGTAGGACAGAATCAAAAATTGTTAAAACTGTAATTGACAAATTTAAAAATGCTGGTGTTAATGCTAAGGATTATACATTATACATCTCTCATGCTGATAATGAAGAATCAGCGCTGAAAGCAAAACGATTATTACAAGATATTTTTGATAATATTGAGGTTATCGTAAACAAGTTACCAGCTGTATTGACTTGTCATGGCGGGATGAAATGTATATCTGTGCATTATATACATAAGATGTAATAGGTGAGAAAATGAAAGTTGTTGATATGCATTGTGATACCATCTTGCGGCTTTATGATGAAGGTGGCTGTTTATCAAAAAATGATTTTAATATTGATTTAAAGAAAATGGTTAAAGGTGATTATTTGTTGCAAAACTTTGCGATGTTTGTAAACTTAAGTGATCATCTTGATCCACTAACAAAGGCACAGCGATTAATTGATCTATATTATACAGAACTAGAAAAAAGTCCTGAGCTGATTAAACCAGTATATAGTTATGAAGATATTCTTAATAATCAAAAAAATGGTCTAATGTCAGCGATGCTTACATTGGAAGAAGGGGCAGTCGTAAATAATGATCTTGCAATCTTACGTAATTATTATCGTCTAGGCGTTAGGATGATTACTTTAACTTGGAATCATCCTAACGGAATAGGTTATCCTAATTTGATTAGTACTAAGGAATTTAAAGATTTATATCATTTAAATACAGAAGATGGATTAACTGATTTTGGGATTGCTTATGTCAAGGAAATGGAGCGGTTGGGAATCATTATTGATGTTTCACATTTGAGTGATGCGGGATTTTATGATGTATTAAAATATACGACAAAACCGTTTGTTGCATCACATAGTAATGCTCGTAGCGTTTGCGGAGTTGCTCGAAATATGTCTGATGATATGATCAAACAGTTAGCGAAACGTAATGGCGTCATGGGAATTAATTTTTGCGGAGATTTCTTAAAACCATCGAGTCATGGCGGGATGCGTTCATGTATTGAAGATATGGTTAAACATATTTTATATATTAAGGAACTGGTGGGGATAGATTATGTTGGCTTAGGTAGTGATTTTGATGGTATTGATCAAAACCTTGAATTAGCTGATGCTTCGATGATGCCCCAATTAGCTGCTGCACTGCAGGAAGCTGGCTTTAGTGAAAATGAAATTGAGAAAGTTTTTTATAAGAACGTTTTACGTGTTTATAGTCAAATTTTATAGAAACAGAAAAACGACAAGTGGGGAAATCACTTGTCGCTTTTATTATTAGTTATCAGGGAAAGGATACTAATAATACATGATATCAGGGAAGGATATCTTTATATATTGTTTGTAGTCATTATATTGAAGGGAAAATCGAATATTTCTTTTGACTACATTGTTAGTATATAACTAAACAATGGTGAAAATGTATATAGAATATCTTAAAATATGTGATAATTATTCGTTCGGATAGATATCGAGCTATTTTAAAATGGCGAAATATAGTGTATAATACACATAAGTGGAGGAATGAGGATGAAAAGCTTATTTTATCGTTTAATTATCTTTTTAGATACAGCTAGTGAAGCTGATACAAATTATAATATTGCCTGGTATATGGCTCATAATTTTTCGAAAGTGGCCAAAATGGGAATTAGTCAGCTTGCTAAAGAATGTTATGTATCCCCGGCAACGATTTCACGTTTTTGTCGTGCTTTAGGATATGAAAATTATGCTCATTTAAAACAAGAATGTTCTTCATTTGCTTCAGATAGCAAAAAGTTTAATAATTTAATTAATGTTCCTTTGGACATGATGAAAGATAAACCTCAAGAATGTACTAAATATTATAGTGATCAAGTATGTGATGCTATTTCAAAATTGTCACAGCGGTTAGACTGGAATGTGATTGATAAAGTTCTACAGGCTATTCATGATAGTGATTCAGTAGCTTTTTTTGGAACTCAGTTTTCTCATTCTGCAGCGTTGCATTTTCAAACTGATTTACTAATGCTGGAAAAGTTTACAATGGCATATATGGAAACAGAACGTCAGATTGATTGTGCGCGTTTGATGGATGAAAATAGTGTTGCAATTATTGTGACAGTAAATGGATTTTATGCACGGAGTAATTCGAAAGTTTTACAGTATTTAAAGAAATCAAAATGTAAGGTTGTTTTAATGACAAATAATCCAGGGATAGATATTGGAATAAACGTTAATTATACGATTGTATTAGGTGATAGCGAACAGCGAAAGATTGGTAAACATACGTTATTAACAGCAGTTGAATTGATGTCACTGCGATATTATTCTTTATATTATCCAGGAATTCAGGAAAAAATTATCTAAAAAGGTTTTAACCTTTTTTTATGGAAGGAAAAAGTTATGCGTGAGATTAAATGTGAAGATATTACAAAAACAGTAAAACAACTATGTATGGAAGCAGCTTGTAATTTACCCAGTGATGTGTTTAAGGCACTTAAAGATAAGACAGATACAGAACCATATCCCTTAGCTAAAAAGACTTTGGAAGTATTGATTGATAATGCTGATTTAGCTAAAGATAATATGATGCCGATTTGTCAAGATACTGGTATGGCTTTTGTGTATATTACAATTGGACAAGAAGTTCATGTGGATGGTGATTTAAAAGCTGCTATTAATGAAGGAGTGCGTCAAGGGTACGAGGAAGGTTATCTTCGTAAATCAGTAGTTGATGATCCATTATTTGAACGGATCAATACTAAAGATAATACCCCAGCAATTATTTATTTTGATCTTGTTTGTGGTGATGAATTTAAAATTGTTGTAGCTCCAAAAGGATTTGGGTCTGAAAACATGTCACAAATTAAAATGTTAAAACCAAGTGATGGATTGCAGGGAGTTAAAGATTTTGTAATGAAAGTGGTTAATGACGCTGGACCTAATGCTTGCCCGCCGATGGTGATTGGTGTAGGGATCGGAGGGTCATTTGACAAAGTTACGATGTTGTCAAAACAAGCAATGATGCGTGAAATTGGAACCCATCACGAAGATAGCCGATATGCTGCTTTAGAAACTGAATTATTAGAGATGATCAATGCTACAGGAATTGGACCAGCTGGTTATGGTGGAAAAACTACGGCTCTATCATTGAATATTGAGACTCATCCTACTCATATTGCTGGAATGCCTGTTGCAGTAAGTATTTGCTGCCATGTAGCGCGTCATAAGGAGGCTTCATTATGATTAAATTGACAACACCGCTTACCGTTGAAAAAATAAAACAATTACATGCTGGTGATGAAGTGTTACTAAGCGGAACTATCTATACGGGTCGTGATGCGGCTCATAAACGTTTGATGGCTTTGATTGAAGAAGGAAAGGAATTACCTTTTCATTTAGAGGATCAAGTAATTTTTTATGTGGGACCAACGCCAAGTAAACCTGGTAAAGTATTTGGGAGTGGAGGACCTACAACGTCTGGGAGAATGGATGCTTTTGCACCAACAATGATCAAGTTAGGATTACGTTCGATGATTGGTAAGGGATATCGTCAGCAGGCAGTTAAAGATGCAATCATTAAATATCATGGAGTGTATTTTGGTGCTATCGGTGGAGCCGGAGCGATGATGTCTAATTGCATTAAAGAATGTACAGTAATTGCTTTTGATGATCTTGGACCTGAAGCGATTCGACGTTTAGAAGTTGAGGATATGCCATTAGTAGTAGTGATTGATAGTAATGGTAACGATCAATATGAATTAGGGCGTAACGATTATTTAAGTACATGTAAATAAAGAGAAAGTATTAAAGAGGTAATATAATAATGTTTAAAAAGAAAAGAGATTATGGATATTACAGCAGTTATGGAACAAGTAGTCGAAGTCGCCTTAAGGTTGGACGCGTTGCTCTTGTTGGGGCTGTTGGGGTTGTCTTAGTTATTGGAATTGTTGTTGTGGTAAATTTGACACGGATTAAATTATTAATCAAGGGCTATTCATTTTCACAAGCAAGTGAAATTTTGTCATTAACAAAAGAACAAGAAAATGAAATTTTATCCCATGATAAACTTGATCATATTACTAATTGGATAGCAAATTCTAAAAAAGTTTCTTTATATGATGAATACGAAAAATATCTAGGCATGAATAAAAAGATGGAATATGCTGATGTTGTTACATATATTAATGGATTATTTAAAGAAGAAGTACCTAAACTAAAAAGTATGGGGTATAGTGAGAAAGTTATTTGGAATTTGATTAGTGATAAAGTATCAAAAGAAGATTTACAATATTTGATCGATCATAATTATACTGCCAAGGATTTAGAGCCTTATCGCAAAGTAAAAGGTTATCAAATTCAAAATCTTGAAGCGTATATCAACGCTTATAATAATTACAAAGACTATAATTATGCAGTATGTATTACTAACTATCCATTTTTGATTTCATCTAATGGTGAGCCTAAAGAAAGCTATACAATTACTAATCCTGATGATTTATTAGTTTTAGTAAAAAAAGGTTTCTATTTACCAGAAAGCTATGAACCTAAATTAGTAGATCCGGAAATTCCAGTAGCTCCAGATTGTCAAAATCCGAAAATGACTAAAGAAACATCAGATGCTTTAACTAAAATGTATGAAGCAGCTAAAAAAGAAGGGTTAGAATTAGTTGTTAATAGTGCGTATCGTTCATATCAGACACAAGTTGATACAATGGCTGATTTTGAAAGACGTTTTGGCGGGCAGTATGCAAATGAATATGTCGCTCAGCCTGGAGCAAGTGAACATCAAACTGGTTTAGGAATTGATTTAACTAGTCAAAGTGTTGTAGAAGGTAAAAAAATTACTTTTGGTGATACTGATGAATATAAATGGGTAATTAAAAATTGTGCTAAATATGGCTTTATTATCCGTTTTGAAAATGGTACTGACGGAATAACGGGAATTGCTCATGAGCCTTGGCATTTACGTTATGTTGGTAAAGATGTAGCAAAAAAAATCGTTGAAAAGGAATGGACTTTTGAAGAATATTGTTTATATAACAATGTAATGCCAAAAGTTACGAAAAAATAATCTAGGGGTTACCTCTAGATTATTTTAATGAGGTAAAGAAATGAAAACATTAATTACTACTTTAAATTCAAAATATATACATAAGTCTTTATCGTTAAGATTGCTTTATGTAGCTACTAAAGAATATCATGAGGTGGATTTTAAAGAATATACGATCAAAGAGGATCTTGATACAATTGCAAATGATATTATTGAACAAAAAGTACAGGTTGTGGCTTTTAGTGTCTATATTTGGAATGTTGATTTAATAAAAATATTGATAGATAAATTAAAAAAAATGGACCCACAATTAGTTATTGTAATTGGAGGACCGGAAGTAAGTTATGAAATTGATTATTTTCTAGATAACTTTAAAATTGACTATTTAATTAGTGGTGAAGGTGAGGTGGCTTTTAAAGAACTGTTAGATTGTTTAGAAACACAGCAGCCGATTAATATTCAAGGAATTAGCAGAAAAGATAAGCGAGATTATCAACAAACTAAGCCGGTTGATCTACAATATCTTGAAACACTTGAATCACCTTATTTATTAAAACGTGATCTTGCTGATATGGATAAGCGGATTCTTTATTTTGAAACAAGTCGCGGCTGTCCATATCAATGCCAGTACTGTTTATCTTCATTAGAAAAAGGATTACGCTTCTTTAGTTTAGATTATTTAAAAGCGCAATTATCATTATTGCTTGATAGTGGAGTTAAGACAATTAAGCTGCTAGATCGGAGCTTTAATGCTAAAACAGCTCATGCTTTGGCGATTTTAGAATTTATTTTTAAGCATTATCGACCAGGAATTCAATTTCAATTCGAAATTAATGGTGATGTACTAGATCAGCGAATTATTGATTATATTAATGATTATGCTCCAAGAGGATTATTACGATTTGAAATAGGAATTCAGTCAACATATGAGCCGACAAATGAAATCGTTAAAAGATATCAAAATTTTGAACGGTTAAGTGAGGTAATTAAACAGTTACAGCAAAATCATAAAATTGATTTTCATTTAGATTTGATTGCAGGTTTGCCTTTAGAAAACCTAGAGAGATTTGCCCGATCATTTGATGATGTTTTTGCTTTTTATCCAAAGGAACTGCAATTAGGTTTTTTAAAGTTATTGAGAGGAACAAGTCTTCGAAAAGAGGCAGAAAAATATGGGTATGTATATGATGAAAATCCACCCTATGAATTGCTTTATAGTAATGATTTAAGCCCTGAAGATATTGGGAAAATTCATTTGGCAGAAGAAATGTTAGAGAAATTCTGGAATAGTGGCAAGATGCCAATAACAATGAATACAGTGATAAGAACAGTCGCTTCACCTTTTTATTTTTTCTTAGACCTGGGCAATTATTATTTGAAACAACAATTTAAAATGTTTAAATTTCAAAATGATGAATTATTTAGTTATTTAGACGAATATTTAAATCGGCAGTATCAGGATTTATTGATTGAAGACTATTTACGGTTATCAAAAATAAAACCTAAACGCTGGTGGAAGGCCCGTTTAGATAAAAGCGAAGCACGTGAAACAATGCATTATTTGATAGAAAAATATGACTTAGACCAAGAAGAAGTCTTTAGATATGGGGTGGTTGAAAAGGTAACTGATGGCTACTTATTAGCGATTTATCAAAATTATCAGGTTAGTGTGAAAAAGTATTCTTGATAATGATAAACGGTTATATTATGTTAGATAACGTTTTCCTGTAATGGGAGAGCGTTTTATTTTATGATTATAAAAAGGGCTGGGTAAAGGAGTATATAACATGAATTAAAAATACAAATAAGATATACTTAATAGTGCATGGAGGGATATAGAATGATAGAAAATATTCGTAAGAGAGATGGGCGCCTAGTCGCATTTGAGTTAGATAAGATTGCAGGAGCTATATACAAAGCATTTGAAGCAAGTGGTGGTAAATATGAATTAAAAAATGCCATGAATATTGCTAAAACAGTTGAAACAAAGCTAGAAAAAAAGAAGAGTGAATTACCAACGGTAGAATTAGTTCAAGATACGGTTGAAGAAGTGTTGATTGAACAAGGATATGTACGAGTGGCTAAAGCCTATATTTTATATCGCGCTAATCGTACGCGTGAAAGGGATATGAAGTCACGGCTAATGAAGACTTTTGAAGAGATTACTTTTGCTGATAGTAAAGATAGTGATCTAAAAAGAGAAAATGCTAACGTGAATGCAGATGCTCCGATGGGGACAATGCTGAAATATGGAGCTGAAGCAGCAAAACAGTTTAATGAGATGTTTGTATTAAATCCTAAACATGCACGTGCTCATATTAATGGGGATATACATATTCATGATATGGATTTTTTAACTTTAACCACAACTTGTTGTCAAATTGATTTAATTAAATTATTTGCAGGAGGATTTTCAACTGGCCATGGAGTTTTAAGAGAGCCAAATAGCATTAGTATCTATGCTGCTCTAGCTTGCATTGCTATCCAGTCAAACCAAAATGATCAACATGGAGGTCAGGCAATTCCTAATTTTGATTATAGTATGGCACCAGGTGTTGCAAAATCATACTTAAAGCATTTTTATCATAATTTAGCTAAAGCAATTACTTTATTAGTAAAATTAGATGGTGAAGATATTGCGACTAAAGTAAAGGGAGAAATGCGTTTAAAACCTACTTTAGATAAAAATGAGGCATTTGAAGAACAATTAAAAGAAACACTGAAAGCTAATAAAGTAGATAAATTTGTAGATGAAATCGTTGAATTTGCAATTACAAGCGCTTATGAAGAAACTGATCGAGAGACATATCAAGCGATGGAGGCGTTTATTCACAATCTTAATACTATGCATTCAAGAGCTGGAGCACAAGTACCGTTTAGTTCAATCAATTATGGTATGGATACTTCAAGTGAAGGGCGCATGGTAATGCGTAATATATTATTAGCAACAGAAGCTGGGCTAGGTCATGGTGAAACACCAATTTTTCCAATTCAAATATTTAGAGTAAAAGAAGGAATCAACTATAATGAAGGTGAGCCTAATTACGATCTTTTTAAATTAGCTTGTCGTACCTCTGCAAAACGTTTATTCCCTAATTTTTCATTTGTTGATGCTCCTTTCAATAAACAATATTATAAAGGAACGCCAGAAACTGAAATTGCTTATATGGGATGTCGAACACGAGTTATGGGAAATGTTTATGCTCCGGACAAAGAAATTAGTTTTGGGCGTGGAAATTTAAGTTTTACTTCTATCAATTTACCAAGATTGGCAATTCGTTCTAAAGGAGATGTAAATGAGTTTTTTGATAAGCTTGATGGAATGTTAGATTTATGTATTGAGCAATTGTTAGAACGTTTTGAAATTCAATGTCGTCGTAAGGCTAAAAACTATCCTTTTTTAATGGAGCAGGGAGTTTGGCTTGATAGTGATGAATTAAAACCTGATGATGAAGTTCGTGAGGTTTTAAAACATGGAACTTTAACAGTCGGATTTATCGGATTAGCGGAAACATTAAAAGCTTTGATTGGGGTACATCATGGTGAAAGTGAAAAAGCTCAGATCTTAGGATTACAAATTGTTGCTCATATGCGCAAGGCAATGGATAAAGCAACTGAAAAATATAATTTGAATTTTAGTTTGATTGCTACTCCGGCAGAAGGACTTTCAGGTCGTTTTGTTAAAATGGATAAAAAACTTTTTGGAGAATTAGACGGGATTACTGATCGTGAATATTATACTAATAGTTTCCATATTCCTGTATATTATCCAATTAGTGCTTTTAAGAAAATAAAATTAGAAGGACCATATCATGAATTAACTAATGGTGGTCATATTAGTTATGTCGAGATGGATGGGGATCCGACTAAAAATATTGCTGCATTCGAAAAAATTGTTAGAGCAATGCATGATAATGGAATTGGTTATGGAGCAATCAATCATCCAGTTGATCGTGATCCAGTATGTGGTTATAATGGAATTATTGATGATGTTTGCCCGTTATGTGGAAGAAGCGAGGAAGAACATCATGGTTTTGAACGAATCCGGCGAATCACTGGTTATTTAGTAGGAACATTAGATCGTTTTAATGATGGGAAAAAGGCTGAAGAAAGTGATCGTGTAAAACACGAAACCAAGGAATGAATAATTAATGGAAATTAGATTATTTGGTACGGTTAATGATTCTATTGTTGATGGGCCGGGCTTAAGATATGCGATTTTTACCCAAGGTTGTTTTCATAATTGTTTAGGCTGCCACAATCCTAAAAGCCATGATATTAATGGCGGGTATATTAGAGATACTAGTGAAATAATTAATGAAATTGATGAAAATCCTTTATTAGATGGAATCACGTTATCAGGTGGTGAACCAATGTTACAAATCGAGCCTTTAAAAGAACTTTGTAAAGCTGCTCGACTTAGAAAACTAAATATTGTTATTTATAGTGGTTTTACATTCGAACAAATTATGGATGATCCTAATAAAAAAGCATTATTGGAACTTTGTGATATGCTAATCGATGGCAAATTTGAATTAGATAAAAAAAGTTTAGCTTTACTTTATCGTGGTTCATCTAATCAAAGATTGATTAATATTCAACAATCTCTAAGCCAAGGAGAGGTAGTTGAATATTTGGCTGATGAGAATAATGAAATTAAGATTTAAGGAAGCACAGCTTCCTTTTTTGTTTTAAAGATTGGTGATTAGTTTATAAAGCAAATAAAAAGGCACTATGCAAGTGTGCCTTTAGACTATACTTATTTAATTAATAAGTTAGCTTGTAACCAAGCTCTCTCTTCATTTGTTAAAAATGGTGCAACATGATCAAATACTAATTGTTGATAATCATTGATTTGTTTGATTTCATGATTAGATAATAATTCAAGATCTAAACCATCTAAATCAAATGGAACCATTGTAATTGGTTCAAATTTTAAGAACTGACCATATTCATTAGTTTCGACTTCAACACATAACAATTCATTTTCATGACGAACACCATGACTATTTTCGATATAAATACCAGGTTCATCTGTTGTGATCATTCCTGGTTCAAAAGCACACATTTTAGCAAATCCTGGACGATCATGGGGTCTGAATCCATTTGGTCCTTCATGGACGTTTAAGAAGTGACCAACTCCATGTCCTGTTCCGCAGCGATAATCAAGATTGTATTCATAAACTATACCACGTGCTAATAAATCTAGGTTTGGACCAGTTGTTCCCGCTAAGAAATGAGCTGCTTGTAGTCTAAACATTGCTTTTAAAGCCACGGTAAAATCACGTCTTTCAATATCACTGATAGGACCTAAAACAAAGGTTCTTGTTGTATCGATCGTTCCATCTAAATATTGACCACCAGAATCGATTAATAGCATTCCCTCATTAGTTACTTTTGCACAATTTCTAGGTTCTGCTTTGTAGTGCATCAAAGCAGCGTTAGCTTTGTATCCGCAAATAGTATCAAAACTTAGATCAAAAAATTCATTTTGTTCTTTTCTAAATGCTGCTAATTTATCAGAGATGGTAACTTCATCTAATTCGATTTTTCCAACGTTGTTTTTTAACCAATACATGAATTTAGTCATAGCGACACCATCTTTGATATGGGCATTTTTGGTTGCTTTGATTTCAGTTTCATTTTTTATCGCTTTAAAATGTTGAGTTGGATTAGGTGCTGTTTTTATTTCACAATTTAGATTATTGAAGATTTGATAATTAACAATTTGATCATCTAATAAGACTTTTCCAGTTAGTTTTTTAACATCTTCATAAATATCATTATAAGCTCTGATGATAATACTATCCCTTTTTAAAATAGCTTCAGTTTTAACATCAACGACGTTATCTTGAACATATAGAATAGCATTATCTTGATTAATCAAAGCATAAGATAGTACGACGGGATTACAATCTACATCGTTACCACGAATGTTAAATAACCAGACAATATCATCTAAGCTAGTAATAATATGGTGTTGGCAATCTCCCATGGCACTGCGCAAACGTGCAAGTTTTGAAGCACGTGATTCACCGCAATATTCTTCATCATAAATAAAAGCTGGCTCATGAGAGATGCTAGGGCGTTCACTCCAAACTTCATCAACTAAGTCAACATCTGTAATTAGTTTATTACTTAAACGAGCAACTTCTTGATATGACATTACTCGTCCATCAAAACCAACAGTCTTATCAGTGTTTTGATCAAGATATTCTTTGATTGTTGGAACCCCAGGCATAGCCATTTTCATTAAAATAATGCCACTTCCAGCTAATTGTTGTTCTGCTTGGATAAAATAACGCCCGTCAGTCCATAAACGTGCTTCATCTAGACTGATTACTAATGTTCCAGCAGAACCGGTAAATCCTGATAAGAATTTACGTCCTCTAAAATATTCACCAACATATTCACTTTGATGAAAATCACTAGTTGGAATGATATAAATATCAATTCCATTTTCTTTCATTAATGTTTGCATTTTTGCAATATTTTCTTTTATCATATTCATAACCTCACTAACAATACTTTATCACAACTGATTAGCTCCCTCAATGAATATAAAAAAAATAAAAAAAAAACTTACACAAATAAATTTTTTATGCTAGGATAGCATTGCATTAAAAGAATATTACTAAATAATGGTAGTGATGATTAAGTCAGCTGACAAAGATTGTAGCGAAAGTTATGGTTTTGTTAACTGGCTTTTTTATGTTAAAAGGAGGAAAAATTAATGCCAACAAATAGAAAAGAAAGTTTAGTTTTTACAATGTTTATGTGTGCCTTTATGGTTTTTTGGATGAGTGTCTATAATGTCAGTTTACACTTCGGCTTTTCAAGCGAAGCAATCAAAGAAGCATGGTTGGGATTCCCATTAGCCTATTTATTTGCGATTTTATGTGATTGGGTAATAATATCTAAGTTTGCTAAAAGTTTAGCTTTTAAAGTTGTAAATCCTAAAAGTAAACCACTTATTAAGATTATTATGATCTCATTTTTTATGGTCTGTGGCATGGTTATTTTAATGTCTTTATACGGTGCAGTTGAACAGGCTGGAATCAGTGAACAGACTTTAATGGTGTGGTTGACAAATATTCCAAAAAATTTTATTGCAGCTTTACCACTACAACTGTTAATTGCAGGACCTTTTATTCGAAGCGTTTTCAAAATCTTGTTTACTAGACAAATCGCATAGATTGTCTAGTGATTTTATCAAACTTAGCGCTATAATTATCATGTTAAAAAAGCATGATAATTATTTTTCACGAAAAAAATATAAGTCTTTAAAAAGTTTGTTAAATCGTTGTAAACCCTTGTCAGACTAGGGATACAGCGAAAATGACTATTTTTTTCAATTGATAGATTATTATCGTTGCATTTTTAAAATATAGGAGTATACTTATCTCAGGCAAAGGGGGCTTATACTATGGATGATGTAATTCAAAGGTTAGTAGAAATAGACCGTAAATGTGTCGAACGTGTTGAAGCTGCAAAAGCTAAGAAATTAGATGCGCAAACCAACATGAATGAAAAAAGAAAAGAGATATATGATGGTTTTGTCACCGAACAAAACAAAAAGATTGAGGCGCATAAAGCTGAATTAATGAATAAAAACAAAGAAGAAGCAAAGCAGCTTGATCAAGATTATAATGATACTGTAGCTAATTTAGAGAATCTTTATAATCAAAATAAGGACAAATGGATCAATCAGATTGTCGAAAGATGTTTAAAGTAAGAAGGTGAAGGTATGGCTTTATCGTCAAATGCACTATGTGCTAAGGCTAAAGCGATGTATGGATACCGCATTGGTGAGGAAGGTTATAGTGATCTATGCCGGAAACAGTCACTTAGTGAGATGGTAACATACTTAAAATCGCAAACAAAGTATAGTGGTGTTTTAGAAGATATTAATGTCCGTAACGTTCACCGTCGCCAAGTAGAGGCTGCTTTAAATAAAGAATACTTTGAACGTTGTGCGAGATTAATGAAGTATGCACCAAAAAAGAATCAAGATTTCTATAGCCAAGAGGTCATTGGAATTGAGGTTCAATTGATTGTTGATAAGGTTGTCAGTATTAAAGAAAAAGATCAAGCGAGTTTTTCTTTGGAGATACCTGATTATTTAGCAAGCAAAATGAGTTTCAATATTTATGGATTGATCAATGTTGATAACTATAAGGATCTAGTAACATATTTAAGAGATACTAGGTATTATAAAATATTAGCTGATTTTGATTTTACAGCACCGATTGATATTAATGCTTTAGAACGTCAGATGAAATCACTATTTTATAGTACTTATGTGGCTGCCATTAAAAAGAATTTTAAGGGTAAAGAACAAAAAGAATTATTAGATATTTTATCGACATCGATTGAGTTGATCAATATTACGAAGATCTATCGATTCAAAAAATATTTTAAAGAATCGAATGAAACAATTAAAAATTCTTTATATTTAGAGCATTGTCGAATGTCTTCATCAATGTTGGATACATTAATTGAAGCTCGTAGTGCAAAAGAATTGATGGAATTATTAGCTAATTCTAAATATAAGCTGTATTTAGGTGATAAAGACTATGCTTATATCGAATATTATGTTGAAGAAGTTAGATATAATATCGCTAAAAGATATATGCGTTTTTCTAGTAACGCACCGTTAGTATATTTAACATATTCAATCTTACAAAAGGTAGAGGTTGATAATCTAAAACATATTATTGAGGGAATTAGATATGGACGAGATGCATCTAGTATTGAAGAGATGCTGATCTTTGCATAGGAGGGATTAATGAATGGCTATTATAAAAACACATTTCTTTAATATTTCCTTTGAACATAAAGATTTGATGAAAATGCTAATTAAGATGACCGAGTATCAAGATGAAATGTTTCCTCAAGATTCTAAAAAAATAGCAAATAATGTTAAAGGGGTATCAGTTATGGATGAAGCTAATCCGTATAATGAACCACTAGATAACATTTATCACATCTTAAATCGTTTAAATCTTGAAAGTAATGTTCAAGATAATGAATTTAAAGAAATCAACTTGCATAATGCAAATAAATTAATAGATGATATTAATGATAAAATTGATAATATTGTCAAAATTAAAGAAGATATTACAAAAGAAAAAGAAGAAAATGATGAAGCAATCATTTTGTTGAAAAATCTAGAAGAATCAAAAATAAGTGTTGATGATGTTAAGAATACTAAATATATTACCTGTCGATTTGGAAAGATTCCTGTGAATGAATTTACAAAAATTCAATATTATCGTGATTATGAATTTATTTTTAGGGAATTGAATCGTTCTAAACAATATGTTTGGATCGTTTATGCTGGACTTACAAGCAGTATTTCTGAAATTGATAATGCATTTTCATCAATGTCATTTGAGCCAATTAGCTTACCGGAGTTTGCTCATGGTAAAGTTCATGAAGCAATTGACGAATTAACTGAAGAGTCAACAGCTATGGAACAATATATTGCTAAAATGGATTCTAAACTAGAGGATATAAAAAAGGAATATAAAGAAGAGGTTTTAGAAACATTTACAAGATTATATAACTTAAAAAGACTATTTGATAAATGTCGTTATGTTGTGGACTTTTCACAAAAAGCTTCGATCTACACTTTCAGTAGTTTTGATTTAAAAGAAGCTGAAGCAAAATTTGATGATATTGATAGTGTAAAAGTTATGGAACTACCAGTTAATATCTATGAAAATAGAAATATTGTGGCACCAGTATTAGTAAGAAATAATAGTTTAATGCAACCGTTTGAAAATGTCTTGAGTGTAACACTTGGTGACACTTTTGATCCAACGACGATAGTTGCTTTATTAACGATGCTTATCGGTGCTGTTTGTGTTGGTGATATTGGTGTTGGAGCTTTATTAATTGTATTAGGGTTCTTATTTACAATTAAAAAACCTAATAATTTTGGTGGTATGTTAAAACGTTTAGGAGCTGCTGTTTTAATTGGTGGTTTATTTTATGGAACGGCGTTTTATCGAATTGAATTGTACCAGCCGTTAGCAAGTTTACCATTACATGTTATTCATACTTTCTTATTTGGATTCAGTCTTTGGATCATTGCGATGGTGATTTTAATTATTGTGAAAAAAGTTACGCGAAAATCAATCAAGATATAGAGGAGGGATATAATGGCGATTTCAAGATTAAACTTAGTTAGTATTAATTTTGATAAGTATCGTTACAATGAAGTTTTATTAAAGCTTTTTAGCCATGATGACTTTCATCCTGAGTTGGCCTCTAAGTTTATTGATAGTGTAACGGGACTAAGTGTTTACAATCAAGATAATCTTTATGAAGAAATCTTGGTGCGATTGAATGATGCATCAAATAAGTATCATTTTAAGCTAGAAGAAGTGCCAGTTGAAACTAATCAAATCAATGTGCTGCGGGTAAAAGAATATTTAGATGATCTACTGCTTGATGTTGAGCGAATTGATGCTGTAAAAGTACAATTAGATCGGATGATTATTGAAAATCAGGAAGCAATCATTCAGTTACAACATGTTGCTGATATTGATGTTGATTTTGATGATTTGTTTAGCTGTAAATATCTTCAGGTTAGATTTGGAAAAATTCCAGTAAATAATGTTTCTAAATTAGATTATTATGAATCATTACCATTTGTCTTTAAAGCATTTCACAATGATAATCAATATACTTGGTGTATGTATATTACAACGCCTGGTGATGCACCAGAAGTTGATAATATTTTCTCATCATTGTATTTTGAACGGATTCATATTCCGGCCTTTGTTCACGGTTCACCAGAACTTGCTATTGGTGAGATTCAAGAAGAAGCTGATGTTGCTAAAGAACAAAGTGAAAAATTAAAAGAGCGAATTGATAAAATGTTTGCTAATGACCGTGATAAGTTGAATGAAATCTATACGATTGCAAAACATTTAAATGATGTCTTTATCATGCAAAAATATGTTGTTGTAATCGGTGATAAACTTTCTGTCAATGGTTTTGTTCCAACACGTAGTGTTAAAAAATTCAAAGAAGATTTTGAAACATTAGAGAAAGTAACAGTTGATATTAAACCAGCTAATAGTGATGTTCGTTTATCGCCACCAACATTGCTTAAAAATAATTGGTTTTCACGGCCGTTTAGAATGTTCGTCGAAATGTATGGGGTACCTAAATATAATGATGCGGATCCAACTTTATTAGTGGCATTATCATATACCTTGTTATTCGGAATTATGTTTGGTGACGTAGGACAAGGGGTTATTTTATCACTTGTTGGATTTGTGGCTTATAAAAAGTTTGGTTTACAATTAGGTGCGGTTGGAGTCCGTTTAGGAATTTCCAGTATGCTTTTTGGGGTTGTCTTTGGTTCGGTATTTGGAAATGAGGAAATTTTGATTCCGTTATTCAATGCAATGTCGCCAGACAACACGATGACATTATTGATCGCTGCGATTTGTTTAGGAATAATTTTAATTATTATTTCGATGGCGTTTAATGTTATTTTGAGTTTTAAAAAGAAGAATTTTGGAGAAGCAGTGCTAAGTCAAAATGGAATTTGTGGATTAGTCTTTTATATTTCTATTTTGGGATTAGTTATAAATATGTTTTTAGGATTAGGATTTGTTAATGTTATTTATGTAGTTGGATTGATTGCATTACCACTATTTCTAATTTTCCTAAAGGAACCACTAATTAGAAAATTTGAAGAACATGAAGCAATGTTCCCAAATGGTTTTGGTGCGTTCTTTGTTGAAGGATTCTTCGAATTATTCGAAGTAGTCTTATCTTTCATCACTAACACAATGTCATTTTTACGGGTTGGAGGATTTGTTTTATCACATGCCGGAATGATGTTGGTTGTATATACATTGGCTGAAATGGTCGGTGGCGTTGGTGAGCTAGCCGTTATAATTTTTGGTAACATTTTTGTAATGTGCTTAGAAGGATTAATTGTCGGAATTCAAGTTTTACGGTTAGAGTTCTACGAAATGTTTAGTAGATACTACGAAGGAAACGGAATTTCATTTAAAACTATTAAAGAGGATTAAAAATCGAGGAGGAAGTCATTATGACAGTTTTAGAATTTATTTTACCAGCATTAGTAGTTATCTTATTATCATTACCATTAATTAAAGTATTCACAGGAAAAGTAAGCGTAAAAAGCGCTAAAATTAGATTAGCAACTCATGTTGCTGGATTTGCTGGAGCAGTATGTTTAGCATTATATTTGGCTGCTGTAACTAACGGTGTATACGCTGAAGAAACAGCTGTAATTACTGGAACAATTGCTCAAGGTTTAGGTTTCGTAGCTGCTGCTTTAGCTACTGGTTTATCAGCTTTAGGAGCTGGGATCGCTGTTGCTGCTGCTGCTCCTGCGGCTATCGGAGCATTTTCTGAAAATGAAAAGAACTTTGGTAAATCATTAATTTTCGTAGCCTTAGGTGAAGGGGTTGCTATTTACGGGTTATTAATTTCTATCTTAATTATCAACAAAATCTAATTGAAAGAATGTGATCATTATGCGATTTTATTGTATAAGTGATAACGTCGATACCCAAGTAGGACTTAGATTAGTAGGAATTGAAGGCCAAGTAGTTCATAAAAGAAGAGAGTTTCTTGAATTACTAGAAACAAAATTAAAAGATGATTCGATCGGAATCATCTTGATCACTACTAACTTAATTGAACTTGCGCCTGATGTTATCTCAGAAATCAAGTTAAAACAACAAAAACCATTGCTTGTTGAAATACCAGACCGTCATGGTGAATCAAAAATTGGTGAAACGATTGACAAATATGTTTCAGAAGCAATTGGTGTGAAGTTATAGAAGGGGAATGCTATGGAAAAGAAAGAACAAGTATTTCTTTATATGAAAGAAGAGATTGAAAGATTAGCAAATCTTGAAGAAGAAAAAATCTTAGATGAAGCAAAGCGTCTTGAAGAAGAAGCATACAACCAAATTAAAGCTGAAGCTAAGAAAGATGCCGAAGCATTACTTGCTAAAGAGTTATTAGAAATTTCTTCAAATGCTAGTGTTGAAGCTTCTTCATCACAAGAAGAAAAGACTAAGAAGTTAGTTGAAAAAAGAGATGAATATGTAGCTAATATCTTTAGTGAAGCTAAAGATAAATTAGTTGCTTTTGCAAATAGCAAAGATTATCAGGCGTATCTAGTTAAACATATGGAAGAAATTGGGAAATTATATCCAATGAGTGATTCAACTCTTGAACTTAGAGAAGCTGATATGAAATATAAAGATGAATTGATTAAAGCTTATGGTACAGCTTTAGAAGTAGAAGTAAGTGATAAGATTACGATTGGTGGATTTATTGTTAAAAATAAAGCTACTAATGTCGTTGTTGATGAATCATTAGACTTTGCTTTAGAAAACCAAAAGGATTGGTTCTATAAAACATCAGGATTAATGATTAAATAGACAGGGGGTTAATATATGAACAATAATGTAATTTATTCTATTAACGGACCCGTTGTAAAAGTAAAAGATACAGTGTCTTTTTCCATGTTGGAAATGGTATATGTAGGTAATGATTCATTAATGGGTGAGGTAATTTCAATTTCTAAAGAATTTACTACCATCCAAGTATATGAAACTACTACTGGTCTTAAGCCAGGTGAACCAGTTGTTTCAACTGGTTCGCCAATCTGTGCAACGTTAGGCCCAGGAATTTTAAGAAATATCTTTGACGGGATTGAACGTCCACTAAAAGCCCTTGAAAAAGAATCAGGAGCATTTATCCAAGCCGGAAGCAATGTTGATTCTTTAGATATTGCTAAAAAGTGGAATGTTACAATGACTGTTAAAGTTGGCGATGAAGTCAAAGGTGGAACTATTTATGCAACAACACCTGAAACTGATTTAATCGTTCATAAATGTATGGTTAGTCCATTGATTAGTGGTAAAGTGGTTGAAGTGGTTGAAGATGGTCAATATACAATCAATGATGTGGTCATGAAAATTGAAGATGCTCATGGTAAGATCATTGAATGTACATTATGCCAAAAATGGCCAATTAAACAATCACGCCCAGTCACAAAACGATTACCAATTGGAACACCTCTAGTAACTGGTCAACGGGTTATCGATACGCTGTTCCCGATTGCTAAAGGAGGAACAGCTGCTATTCCAGGTGGTTTCGGTACAGGTAAAACAATGACCCAACACCAAATTGCTAAATGGTGCGATGCAGACATTATCGTTTATGTTGGGTGCGGTGAACGTGGAAATGAAATGACTCAAGTTCTTGAAGAATTTAGTGAATTGATCGACCCTAAGAGTGGTAAACCACTTACTGACCGTACGGTTTTAATTGCCAATACATCAAACATGCCAGTTGCGGCACGTGAAGCAAGTATTTATACTGGAGTTACTTTAGCAGAATATTATCGTGATATGGGTTATCATGTTGCTATTATGGCTGATTCAACATCTCGTTGGGCTGAAGCACTTCGTGAAATTTCTGGTCGTCTAGAAGAAATGCCTGCTGAAGAAGGGTTCCCAGCTTATTTACCATCTCGTTTATCACAATTCTATGAACGGGCTGGATATATGGAAACATTAAATGGACAAGAAGGTTCAGTATCAATTATCGGAGCAGTCTCACCTCAAGGGGCAGACTTCTCAGAACCAGTTACTCAAAATACTAAACGTTTCGTACGTTGTTTCTGGGCATTAGACAAAGCTCTAGCTTATGCTCGTCACTATTTTGCAATTAACTGGACACAAAGTTATAGTGATTATGTCTATGATCTTGAAAAGTGGTATAGTAAAAATGTTGGGCCTAAATTTGTAAGTGATCGTCAAGAAATTGCTTATATCTTAGCAGAAGAAGCAAAATTGAACGAAATTGTTCAATTAATGGGTCCTGATGTATTGCCAGAAGATCAAAAATTAATTATTGAGGTTGCAAAGGTAGTTCGAGTTGGATATTTGCAACAAAATGCGTTCCATAAAGATGACACTTATGTACCAATGGAAAAACAATTAAAAATGATGGAAGTAATTTTATATTTAAATAAACGTTGTAAAGAAGCGGTAAATCAAGGTAAAGTCGTAAGACGTATCGTAGATACTGGAATCTTTGATCAAGTTATTAAAATGAAATATGATATTCCAAATGATAATATTGCAAAATTAGATACTTATTATCATGATATTGATGAAGCAATCAAATCTGTAGCGTAGGAGGAAAATGATTATGTCATTACAATATGTAGGCTTAAATGAAATAAATGGGCCATTAGTCGTTTTAGACCACGTTAAGGGTGCTTCATACGATGAAATGGTTGATATTCAACTAAAAGATGGAACAACTCGAGCTGGTCGAATTGTTCAAATCGAAGGTGAAAAAGTTGTTGTTCAAGTATTTGAGGGAACAAATGGCTTGTCACTTGAAAATACAAAAACAAGGTTATTAGGTAAACCGATGGAATTACCAGTTTCTAAAGAAATTCTTGGAAGAATTTTCTCTGGTGCTGGTCGCCCAATTGATGGTTTAGGTGAAGTATATGCTGAAGCTGAAATGGATATCAATGGATTGCCATTAAACCCTGTATCACGGGTATATCCACGTAACTATATTAATACTGGAATTTCTTCAATTGACTGTTTAACGACATTGATTCGTGGACAGAAACTACCAATTTTCTCAGTATCTGGTTTACCACATGACCGTTTAGCAGTTCAAATTGTAAAACAAGCGAAAATTGCTGATGAGGCGGGTAAAGGATTTGCTGTTGTTTTTGCAGCTATGGGGGTAACTAATGACGTAGCTGAATACTTTAAACGTAGTTTTAAAGAAGCTGGGGTTATGGAAAGAGTAGTCATGTTCTTAAATCTTTCAAATGATCCAATTATTGAACGTATTTTAACGCCACGTTGTGCTTTAACGGCTGCTGAATACTTAGCATTTAAACAAAATATGCATGTTTTAGTAATTTATACCGATGTTACTTCTTATTGTGAAGCTTTACGTGAATTTTCTTCAAGTAAGGGTGAAATTCCTGGTCGTAAAGGATATCCTGGATATCTATATTCTGACTTGGCTTCATTATATGAAAGAGCAGGAATCATCAAAGATGCTGAAGGTTCAGTAACCCAAATTCCAATTCTAACAATGCCTAATAATGATATTACTCATCCAGTACCTGACTTAACAGGATATATTACTGAAGGGCAAATCACTTTAGATGTTGATTTAAACTCAGCTGGAGTTTATCCTCCAGTAGGAGTATTACCTTCATTAAGTCGTTTAATGAAAGATGGAATCGGTGAAGGGTTTACTCGTGCAGATCATCAAGATATTGCAAACCAATTATTTGCATGCTATGCCCATGTTCAAGATGTTCGTTCATTGACATCAGTTATTGGTGAAGATGAATTATCAGATATGGATAAAAAATACATTAGCTTTGGTCGTTTATTTGAAGAATACTTTATTAACCAAGGTTTTGATACTAACCGTAGTATTGAAGAAACATTAGATTTAGGATGGGATCTAGTTTCAGTTCTTCCTCGTGAGGCCTTAGACCGTTTAGATAATGCTCTGTTAGATCAATACTATAATCATGAAAAAGCGGTTGAACGCTTTAACATTAAAGAAAAGAAGATTATTAAAGAATTACAAGAAGAAGGTGAATAATCATGGCCTTGAAAGTAGTTCCAACTAAAGGTAATCTAATTGCAATGAAAAAATCATTGCAATTAGCGAACCTTGGATATAATCTAATGGATCAAAAACGTAACGTTTTAATCAAAGAAATGATGACTTTATTAGATGATGTAAAACTTATTCGTGATCAAATTACTTCTTCATATCAAGAAGCATATGATGCACTTCAAGAGGCTAATATTTCAATGGGGTTAATTACAGATATTGTTAATAGTACACCTGAGGATTATGGGATTTCAATTGCTTATCGAAGTGTTATGGGGGTTGAGATTCCTAAGATTGCTTATGATAAACAACCCTTAAAGATGACTTATGATATTGAACGTTCAAATTCAAAAGTCGATTATGCTTATAATTGTTTTTACAACGTAAAACAATTAACAGTTTTATTAGCAGAGGTAGAAAATAGTGTTTATCGTTTAGCTAATACGATTCGTAAAACCCAAAAACGTGCTAACGCTTTAAGAAATATTTCGATTCCGCGCTTCGAATCAACTATTAAGGTTATTTCAGAAGCGTTGGAAGAAAAAGAAAGAGAAGAATTTACACGTCAAAAAGTTATTAAAGAAATGAAAAAATAGAAGCTATGCTTCTATTTTTAACATTTAATAAATTTAATTTGTTCATTTTTTAAAGAATATTCAAGATTAGCTGGTAGTTTAGAACGAATATGAATTAGTTTATTATCAGCAATAGTACCATTCCATGTTGCTACAACAATTATTTTTTTAGCTAATTCTTTTAAAAATGTTAACATATCGATATTTGAGTCCTTAGCATAAAGGACTCTTTTATTATCCAACAAAAGAACTTCTTTATCGTAGTTATCAATAAAGTCATTCATTACAGTGATGATTTCACTACAATCATCTTTAAAGATCTGATCAAGATTTAGAATTGGAATACCGGTTTCATTGCTATAGTCATGAATAAGTTTTGATTTACCACTCCCAGGACCACCGATAATTAAAATTAGTTTATTATCACTATTTTGGGCGGTGGCGATTTCTGCTGTTAACGGGTTCATGGGTCTGTCCTCCTTTTTATATTCTCTTTAATCCAAAAAACCTTGTTAAAATCGACTTATTATCTATTTTCATTCTATCATTTATATTTGTCATTTCCTAGCAATATCATAATTTTACTAGTATTTCCTAGGAAATATTGACGATTTATAGTCATTAAGTATTTCTAAAGTTTTTCTAAAAAGGTGTACTATCTATTGTGATACAGTTAATGCGATGATATAATGAAACTGTATTATAGGGAATGATACAGTTTTGTTATGAAACATGATATTAAAAGGAGATGCTTAGAATGAAGAAAATGCTTACTTTTTTAATCGCTACGATTTTGATTTTGGCTATGTCGTTGATGCCACTACAGGCAATTACCGGCATAAATAGCTTAGTTAGTTATGGTGAAGGTAATGAAATTGAAGGTGGCTGTAATGGGAAAAATGTTGATTTAGGCGAAGGACTAAGCGGATTGATGGTATCTAATCAATCAGAGTTAGTTTTTATTGGTAACGATGATTTTAAAATCAAAGTTGGTAAGCCGGTTAAAGAATTTGAAATAATTGATGATGTTGATAATGATGGTCTTAAAGATGTTGCTGTTTATATTGATAGTGAAGATGATTATGATGATTTTAAAATCGTTAGTTCAAAAACTTCAAAAGTATTATATGCTACAAAATATTCTTATAACACGATTAATGATAATAATGAGGCAGTGAATAAGAATGCCACAATTAGACAAATTCTATTTAATGATAATATTGTCTATTTAATTTATAATTATCATTTAGTAGGAATTAGTACAAAAGATTATCAGGTTGTATTTGATTATGAAGCGAAAGATAATATTTGGAAAATGGCATTAGTTAATAATCAGGTTATTTTTACGACACAATTAGGAGAATTGGGAAGTCTTAATAAAACTAATGGAAAATTAAATTATACAGTTGCATTAACAACACCTAAAGAAATTAAAGATCCACGATATGATACTTTGGGGAAAGTCAATTTAAATATTTGGGATATTGTGTATATTAAAGATAAATTGTATGTAACTACAGAAGATGCCAAATTATATCAAATTGATCAAATGAATGGGAAAATTATTAAAACAGTAAATTTAGAAGAGGGTATTGATGAGAAATTAGGAAATTTATTAAAAAACAATAATAAATGGAGCGGTCAACTAGTTCCTACAGGAATCCATAATATTAGTTTTATGAGTTATCGAATGGATTTATTAGATAATAATTTAATGTTGATAAGTGCTTACTTGGGGAGTCCACAAATTGAATTAAATGAAGGAGATAGTGAAAAAGAAATACCTCATTTAATACTTATTGATCTTGAAAAAATGGAGGTTAAACTGGATATTCCTGTTGAGCAATATAATTTAGATTATAGTAGAGCGGTTAAAGGTATTTTTGATAATCAGCCTGCTTTGGTTGTTCCAACGTATGCTAGTACTGGAAAGTTAAGACTTGTCGCTTATTCATTAAATGATGGTACAGTATTAAAACAAACTAATTTGAATCTTAATGGTATTAATAGTAAAAATGTGAAAATTCATTTTGCTAATCAAGGAGAACATTATTTATTACAAGTTGACGGGGGTGTGTCACTGCTTGTTGATCAAGATTTGAAAACAATAGAGTACTTAGGTAGTGTTAAAGTTGTTAATAAAGTTGTTGATCTTAGTGATGGTACAATCGTGTCTGTTTTGAATAATGGTAAAATAACGCAAATTAAAAAAATGGGTTTAGGTGGCCGTGATGATAATTTAGTTACGTTTAACATTCCAGATGGTTATCATAATAATGGTTTTGAAGCGATTAATTATGATGAAAAACATAATCATCTTTTAAGTTTAGTCAGTGAACTAAACGCTAATGGTGAGGTAATTGCTAGTCATATCGTAATTATGAATTTAAATGACGGAAATACGCTGGCAGATAAAAAGGTATTATTAGAAAAAGGCTATGATGAAAATAATAAGTATTATGAACATTATTTAATTGGTGAAACAATTAGATATTTTACAGATATGAATAATGATGGCAAATCAGAAATTATTGTTGATGAGAATATTCTTGATGGGGCATCGTTAACATTTAGAAGTGTTTATAATAAATCATTTGAAGGTGCTACTACGATTATTGACGTAGGTGATGTGAATAATGATGGAATAAGTGATCTAGTCAATATTGGTGAAAGTGAAATGCGATTATATTATTCGTTAAAGAATGGTTATGATATAACTTATCAAAAAACTAATATTGCTAAAAGTTATGATAAAAAATTGCAAAACAATATTCATGTTAAAGTGCTAGGCGATCTTGATCATGATGGAATCAAAGATTTTGTAATCAATGCTTATAATGATAAAGGCTGTCAATGTTTCCAAGTCATTAAAGGGAAAGACTTATCGGTACGATATTCATTATTAAAAGATGGTGTTATCTATGAAAATGAAGAAGATAGTTTTAGTGTGACAGGAATTGATTATGACAATGATGGAGTTGATGATCTTGTTTATGGTATTTATGATGAAATGAGGACTGTTCTTAGTGGAGCAACTGGTGAAAAGTTATTTGAATACTTAATTACTGATTATCATAATGATTGGGATAATTCTATGGGTGATCCGGTTCCTTTGGAAAATATAGTTAGTTTTAATTTAATTGAAAATGGAAATAGTGTAGTTAAAATCAATGATCTTAATGATGACGGGATTCAAGAGTTAGCGTATTTAGTTAGGGATTATGATAATTCTGACTATGGTACAAAGAATATTCTAAAGATTTTAAATGGAAGTAATTATGAGGAGTTAAAAAGTAAGATCCTTGGTAAAGGAAACTATGATTCGAGTCAAATTACTACAGTGATCGGACAATCAAAATTAATCTATAATGATGGTACATTATCACAAATATATGATTATAGAAATGATAGTTTAGTAGCGGGATTAAAAATGGCAGTCACGAGTGCTCGAACTTTAAATAATCAGCTATTGCAGCTTGAAGATAATGTAGGGCAGTTATATAGTTTTACTGATCAACGAGATTTTGAATTAGTTGATTTTAATGAAAAAGATGTAAATGATGGGAATTTAAAAATAAGTTATAAAACAGAAAAGAATGGTTTGATGTATGTTTATGATCAAGGAAATTTGATTGAAAAGACAACAGCTAAAAACTTTAATGTTAAATTATTAGCAGGAGAGCATGATTTAATCTTTTCATATAATGATGGTCAAGGAAAGGTTACTCATTATGCTACTGTAATTACAGTGGAAAAAAGCACTATTAGTCGTTATTTGATTATGTTACTGGTAATAGGAATTGTTGCTGGCGGCTTTGGTTTAGTCTTCTACCCAAAATATCGATTAATGAAAAAGGCAGGTGTTAAACATGGATAAATTAATTGTGATTGAACATATGGATAAAGTTTTTGGTAATTATAAAGCAATTGATGATTTGTCTTTTAGTTTAGAGGGAGGAAAAATTTACGGTATGATTGGGCCGAATGGAGCAGGAAAGTCAACAACTATGTCATTGCTGATGGGCTTGATTTTTCCGACCAAAGGGAGTGGTTTGATCAAAGGATATCCGTTAGGTTCTAATGAAGCAAAGGCAATAATGGGATATTCTCCAGAATTTCCTAATTTTTATAGTGATATGAGCTGTTTAGAATATTTAGTCTATATGGGGATGTTGTCTGATCTTAGCTATGATGAAGCTTTAAAACGAACTAAGGAATTATTAGAAGAATTTGATTTAGTTGAACATCAGTTGAAACGTGTTGCTAAATTTTCAACAGGGATGAAAAAGAAAGTTGGATTGATTCAAGCAATGATGCATAAGCCAGAGATTTTATTACTGGATGAACCAACCGCTAATTTAGATCCAACTAGTCGTTATGAAATTATTCAAACTTTAAAACGTTTAGTAAAGCAGCGGAAGATGACGGTTTTAATTAGTTCACATGTTTTAACGGAATTAGAAATGATCATTGATCATGTTATTATGATCAATAAAGGTCATGTAGTTTTAAATCAACCTATTGATGTAGTTCAAAATGAATTTAATCAAGAAAAATTACTTGTAAGCTGTAATCATAATGAGCATTTACAAACATATTTAGAAACTAAAGGGTATTTTTATACGCTCAATAATGGAGTTTTAAGAGTAAGTATAGATGATAAACAAAAATGTAAAAAAGAAATTGTTAAGTTTATTTATGAAAATGATTATGAATTAGATTTATTAAAAGAGGATACGATTTCTCTAGAAGGACTATATCAGCAGTTAGTGGAGGAAAATGATCATGAAAGTACTATTCAGTAAGACATTTATTAAAATGTTTAAGCTTATTCCGGTTGTTGCGTGTGTGATTATTAGTGGCTTTTTTGGTTTTATACTATCAAATCAATATCTTGGTTTAATGAGTCAAAAGCCAACTTATCTTTCTTTATCACAAGATATTTTAATGTTTTATGCAGTTTTAGCTTTCGTTTTATTAGTAGGAATGTTGATCTGGATTATTTGTTCGAATAGTGGTTCGGGACTTTTCGCAAGTGAAATTCACGAGGGGACAATGAGATTATTATTATCAAAAAAAATATCACGTTTAGAGTTAGTAATCGGTAAAGTAGGTGGTATGCTAGTGGGCAGTTTTGTTTATTTGGTTATTTCTTTTGCGACATTCTTAATGGTCTTTATTATTTTAAGTGGTGTTGAAAAAGATATATTACGGATGGTATTAGCAGCTACTCTTGCCTTCATTAGTTATGGAATAATTTTAATTTTTATTCTTGGGGGATTAGCGACTTTTCTATCATCATGTTTTAAAAAGAAAGTACCTGCTATTTTAATTCTAGTAGCATTAGCTGCACTAATTTTTGGAATTATCCCTTTTGCCCGAATTTTCCTTACGAATACTGGAAAATATGATACCTATCATTTATATTTATTTGATATTAATTATCATCTTTCATTGATCTTTAATCAATTTTTAATGCTGGTTGGAGATTTTAATACAATGTTAGGTGATCTGAGCATGTTTGGAATGTTCACAAATCTTTACTCATATGGTGTAACTGATTTTGATTTAGGAAATCGTGCTGTTTATACATTGAATCAGTCACTAAATAGTGGTTTGATTACAGCAGTTTATCTAGCCTTAGCTAGTGGACTGTATGTTTTATCTTATCGCCGGATGGATAAAAAAGACATTTAATTTAGTACTATATAATAATACAATGAATCTTATTATTTGAGTAATGTTTTTGACTACCGCTTTTTTAGTAGCAAAGCTGTATATCCCTTTGAACAATAGAGGTTCCTTTACGGATTATAAAACTAGAAGTTATTTACATAATAATTTTCTAGTTTTTTTATGAGAACTTTTTTCAAAATAAGATTAATAAACACTCCGATTAAAATCTATGATATTATTAATTAGTAGGAGGATTGAGCGATGTATCTAGTATTTGATATTGGTGGAACAGCAATAAAATATTGCTGGATGAACGAAGCGGGAGAAATTTTTAATAAACAAGAAATTTTATCAACAGCAGTAGACAGCTTAGATAAATTTATAGAAACAGTTGCTAAAATATACCACGAAAGTAATAGGAAAGTTGAAGGAATTGCTTTATCATGTCCCGGTGTTATTGATGCAGCTAATGGAACGATCAAAGTCGTTGTTGCGTATCCATATTTACAGGGAATCTGTTTAACTGAGCTAATTTCTAAAGCTTGTGATAATATAAAGGTTTCTTTGGAAAATGATGCTAAGTGCGCTGGATTGGCTGAAGCCTGGATTGGGAGTGCACAAGCTTATGATGATGCAATAATTGTAGTTTTAGGAACTGGAATTGGTGGAGCGATTATAAAAAATAAACAAATTCATCATGGTGCACATTTATTTGCTGGTGAAATAAGTACCCTGATCGTTGATTATGATAAAGAGACTAATCAAGTATTGACCTGGTCGGACATTGCTTCTACAACAGCTTTATGTAAGCGGGCAGCGGAAGCTTTAGCAGTCACGTCAATTGATGGAAGACGTGTTTTTGAATTGGCTAACAATGCGGATGAAGTTGTTCTGGAGGTACTGAAAAATTTTTGTCTGGATATTGCAATACAGTTGTATAACCTTCAGTATAGTTATGATCCAGGAGTAATCTGTATTGGTGGAGGAATTTCTAAACAACCTCTATTGATCAAGCTGATTAAAGAGGCGGTTGAAATAATTGCTAACGAGACTAATCAGCTGCTTAAACCAAATGTAACGACATGTAAATTTTATAATGAAGCAAACTTAATTGGAGCGCTATCATACTTTCTTAGCATAAAATAATTTGTTTTTTTACCCTAAAAAAGTATCATATTATCATCAATAGTGTTATAGTATAAAAGGTGAATATTGGGGAATGTTCATTCAGTATTCTTATTAAAAGAAACATATTGATGTTAAAATGAATATGGTTTTTAGGAGGATGATTTATGGGTGTTTGTAAAGTTAAAAATATTGTAATTGGTGAGGGTATGCCAAAGATATGTGTACCAGTTGTTAGCAACAATCATCAAGATATCATAACAGACTTGATTAGATTACAGTCATTAGATATAGATTTGATTGAACTTAGAATTGATTATTTCAATGAACTGTTAGATCATCAAAAATTAACCGAATTATTTAAAGCAATTGCTTCAATGGCAATTAAACAAGGAATTATTTTAACTTACCGAAGTGTTCCTGAAGGAGGAAATGGTAAATTAAGTAATGATGAATACATGCAATTATATTCAATTGCTCTTGAAAGTGGAGCATTTGATATTTATGATGTTGAATTATCTAGTGGAACTAATACCATTATTAATTTAAGTAATTTAATTCATCAAAATGATAAAAAAATCATTATGTCTAGTCATGATTTTACTCGTACTCCTAGTATTGATACAATGTTAGGAAAGATAAAACAAATGGATTCTTTAGAAGCTGATATAATTAAGATTGCAGTGATGCCAGAAGACTATCGTGATGTTTTATTGTTATTAGAAACAACACTAAAAGCTAATGAGTTATATGATAAACCACTTGTTACAATGTCTATGTCAAGCAAAGGAATTGCAACAAGAATTTTAGGTGAACAATTTGGCTCAGCGATCACATTTGGAAAAGATAACAATAGCTCTGCTCCAGGTCAAATTGAAGTTCATGCTTTAAAAGAAGTGTTAAAAGTGATTCACCATAATAATTAAGGACTATATGTCCTTTTTTTTGCACCTTTTTATAATTTACACATAAAATAAAATAGGTGGTTAAATGTTAATAAATCAGAATGAATTAGAAAAATTATGTAAATATTTATATCCAAAATTTTTTGATTATAAAGATATTAGCCTTTATGACTTAAATATTAAGATCGACGACTATTTACATCTAAGTGCAAATTTAAATTATTATAATATAGAAACAAAGCTGAGAGCAATAGCTCGGGTAAGAGTCGAAGATAAGATTATTATTGATATAAACGGAGTTATTAAATATGGATTTATTAATTTAGATTTAAATAAAGTTTTAAAGGAAACGGTCAAGGATTTGCCATATTTAACAATCAATGATGAAAGTATTATTATTGATAATGAGTATGTTCGGGAGATATCTTTAAAAGATGAATATATAAATATAGAACTAAAATAATCGTAAGATTATTCTAGTTCTATTTCAACATGATAAATCCGACCCCAGAGATAAATCTGATAGAAATATGCTAATAATTGAGGACCAGTCATCAGTTGACCAAACCATGGATATTTAAAGGATTCTCCGCCACTATTAATTAAATCAATTAATTTATCACGGTTAAATAAACGTAGAAGTAGATTATTTTCATCATTTAATGATTCTTTTAACAATTCTACGATTAAATCACGATATAATGGTGAATGGGTTTTAGGATAAGGATTCTTTTTTCGATTATAGATATCACTTGGTAGAAAATCTTTAAAAGCATCTCGTAATAGACCTTTTTCAATATCATTGTGATACATATATTCCCATGGCACATTATATAAATATGAAACAATATCTTTATTAGCGAAAGGAACTCGTAATTCAATAGAACTACGCATCGTTTGACTATCAGAACGAGTCAATAAAGTCTGCATAAACCATTCCATATTTAAATAGATCATTTTACGCTTATTAGCATCTTCATAAGTATGATCATGATAATCAATTTCGTTTAATGTTTGATGATACTTATCCATGACATAGTTTTTGATATTCAGTGCTTGAATTTCATCAGAGAATAGTTCCATTCGTTTATCTAAATCACGCATCCATGGAAAGCCGTCAATACTGTAAAGTTCTTTTCGATAAAACCATGGGTAGCCACCAAAAATTTCATCCGCACATTCTCCGGAAAGTACAACTTTATGATTATGAGAAATTTCTTTTGAAAATAATAAGAAACTTGAATCAATATCTGCCATCCCAGGAGCATCACGCGCAATCAATGATTCTTTTAACGACATCACTAATTGTTTTTGGGATAAAGTTACTGTTTTATGTTTGGTGTTATACAGTGTTTTTACTTCATCGATATAGTGGTCGTCACGTGTTGTTTGATACTCATAAGGCTGGAAGTATTTGTCTTGATCTTGATAGTCGACACTATAAGTTGATAATTTGGAAATATATTGGCTAGTAACACCAGTGATGATCGAAGAATCAAGGCCGCCAGATAGCATGCATGATACAGGGACATCGCTCAACAACTGTTGGCGAATACTATGATTTACGAGACAGCGGATATCATGAACTGTTTCTTCGTAACTCCGATTATGATTACGTCGCTCAAGTGCCCAATAACGATTGATTTCTTTGTAACCGTTAAAGACATTCATATAATGTGCTGGTCGAAGACTATAGATATCTTTATAAATAGTTTTACCAGGCGAAACACTTGGCCCTAGTCCTAATAATTCTTTAAGTCCTGTTTCATCAACGACACAACGCCCTAAATACATTAAAATACATTTTATTTCACTACTAAAAATAAATAAATCATCTTTTTGATAATAATAAAGCGGTTTGACACCAAGTTGATCACGAGCCACAAAAAGTTTATTTTGATATGAAATTACAAAAGAGAAAATTCCATCAAATAAATTAAGACAACGTGGACCGTAAGCAATAAAACTAGCAACAACTACCTCGGTATCACTTTGACTAGTAAAATGGTACTCTTCATCAATTAATTGCTCTTTGATCGTATTCATATTGTAAATCTCACCATTATATACAATCGTATACTCAATATCATTATAAGTATATTTAAATGGTTGTTTACCGCCATTTAAGTCAATAATTGATAACCGACAATGGCCTAATAAAACATGTTCACTACTGGCGATATTAAAATCATCAGGTCCACGATATTTTAATAATGTAAGCATCTTATTAAAGTTTTGAACTTGATTAGTTAAATCGTTCATATAGTCATACATACATAAAAATCCACACAAATTAATCACCCCGTATCATTATATGAATGATACTTTTTATTATGTCAAAAGATAATTTTAACCGTGTTTTCTTTTTTTGATTCTCCATAAAAATGCGAAAAATTAGGTATATCAAGGGTTTTGCACTAGCGTGAAAAATCACGGTGAATGTGATAAATAATAGAAAATATCACCTTGTCTCTAACTTTGGTCAAAGTATTGTGTAACGGCTTTCAAATTGATACGATGTATGTGTCAAGAGAAAAGGGAGGACAAAATATGTTGCAAAAAATTCAACGTTTTGGTGGGGCAATGTTCACGCCGGTACTGTTATTTGCTTTTGCAGGAACAACTATCGGGATTGGAACATTGTTTACAACTGAAGCAATTATGGGTGGTCTAGCTGACCCTAATGGATTGTGGTATCAAGTATGGAATGTCATTCTTCAAGGGGGATGGACAGTATTCAATCAGTTACCATTAATCTTCGTGGTTGGATTACCAATCGGTCTTGCGAAAAAACAACAAGCAAGATGTTGTATGGAAGCGTTAGTACTTTATCTAACATTTCAATATTTCTTAAGTACGATCTTAAGCCAATGGGGAGGAACTTTCGGAGTTGACTTCGCAGCAGAAACTGGAGGTACAAGTGGTCTTACGATGATTGCTAGTATTAAAACTCTAGATATGGGGATGATCGGAGCGTTAATGATTTCATGTATCGTTGTATATTTACACAATAAATTCTTTGATACTGAATTACCTGAATGGTTAGGAACATTCAGTGGTTCATCATTCGTAGTAATTGTTGGTTTCTTTGCTTTATTACCAGTTGCATTTTTATCTGCATGGTTATGGCCAATCGTTCAAGATGGTATGCGTGCATTCCAAGGATTTGTTGCTGGTGCTGGATCAATCGGGGTATGGATCTTTATCTTCATGGAACGTATCTTAATTCCATTTGGATTACATCATTTAATGTATTTCCCATTCTTCTACGATTCAGTAATTATCAACGGTGGAGTTTATTCAGCTTGGGCAACAGCTTTACCAGATTTAGCGGCTTCAAGTGATTCTTTAAAATCATTAGCACCTTGGGCATGGCCAACACTTACAGGTTTATCTAAAGTATTTGGATGTCCAGGTATCGCACTAGCATTTTATGCGACAGCGAAAGATAAGAAGAAAAAACAAATTGCTGGTCTATTAATTCCAATCACATTAACAGCTATTGTTTGTGGAATTACAGAACCAATTGAATTTACATTCTTATTTATTGCACCAGTATTGTTTGTAGTACATGCAGTATTAGCTGCTACTTTAGCTACAGTAGCAAATGCGCTAGGTGTTGTTGGGGTATTATCAGGTGGTTTGATCGAAATGTCAGCCCTTAACTTTATACCATTAATGGCTTCACACTGGCAAACATATTTAACATTATTGGTAGTAGGTTTAGTCTTTACAGGTATTTATTTCATTGTATTTAGATTCTTGATTTTAAAATTTGATTTCAAGACACCTGGTCGTGAAGATGATGAAGAAGAAATTAAATTCCACACTAAAGCTGATTTTAAAGAAAAACAAGCTGGTGGAAAGGTAGAAAAACAAAGTTTAGCTGCTGCTATCCTTGAAGGATTAGGTGGTAAAGATAACATTGTTGATGTTACTAACTGTGCAACTCGTTTAAGAGTTAATGTAAAAGATGAAAAATTAGTTCAATCTGATAGCTATTTTAAATCAATTGGTACTCATGGTTTAAAAGCTACTAAGACAAATATTCAAGTAATTGTTGGATTAAAGGTACCAAGTGTAAGAGAAGATTTTGAAGCATTACTATAAATAAATGAAAAGGATGGTCTTGAAGATGGCAAAAAGAATTAATGAAAAGAAGTTAAAAAGATTAGATCGATATTATATGATCGCTAAAGTGTTCTTAATGGTTACACCGTTTATTGCTTATCTATATTTATCGTTGTTAGCGATGATGCGTTCAATTACTTTGCCAGAAGTGCTGAGCAGTGAGCCAAGTGTAGCAGTAATTTTCTTGATTGCAATGATTAATCCATATATTGCTTATTTACTAAATATTGCACAAAGAAAATTAAAAGAAGGTGACATTAAATTTGCTTGTATTAACTTCGTATTATTGCTTTTAGCTCAGGCCTTAACATTAAATAGTTTATATTTTATGATTATTGCTTACTTGTTCTATGTAACAGTTAAAACATATGATATTAAAGTATTCAAGACCCTTAAGGAATTTACAATGAAGTACACTTTCCAGTATGGTGGAGGAAGCTTCATTGTAGTAGCCTTTTCAACCGTTTGTTTATTTGCGACGCTTAGATTAATGTAAAACAGAGGAGAAAAAGAAAATGGAAAAGAAATATTCAGTTGTTATTGCTGGTGG
>ERZ1036460.91-NODE-91-length-73483-cov-11.909612_pt1 | contig 73483 bp, 61 predicted proteins | sample MGYA00514229_ERZ1036460 | MGnify/ENA primary metagenome ERZ1036460 (study PRJEB33795, sample SAMN09464921) | human gut metagenome | host: Homo sapiens | place: USA: Stanford, California | collected 2016-08 | study: EMG produced TPA metagenomics assembly of the...
TAAAATTATTTATACAATTTTAAGGGGTTCCCTACAATAAAGAAACACAATCTAAAATAAAATCATAAATATAAATATATATTCAAACATAATTTTTAATAAAAAGTAAAATTATATCGATGCCATCGACATTTTAACAACAATGCTTTTTGTAATATTTGATGTTTTTAATTATAAGTTAAGTCCATTAATTTATTCTTTTATCACCTCATTTTTATACTTATTATTAGTACTAAGAAGTTGACAATTCCTAATAACTTTTATCTATTAAAAAAATTTAAATTAAACTTTACTTTTTGAAAAGAAAGTAGTATTTTATATAGGCATGTAACGAAGCAGATAAGTACTTCTCGTCTAGTGAATTAAGGAAATTATTTCTTAAAGCAGTAACCTTAGCTACAAAGGTGAACCTGGCAGTTAATTCACCGTAGGAGAATGGAATTTATCCCTTGCTTTATACGCATTTGTTAAAGAAAGGAGTTCTATATGAGATATACAGGACCAAAATGGAAGAGAGCTAGAAGATTAGGCTACTCATTATTAGGAACTGGTGAAGAATTCACTGGTCACACATTAAAGAAGGGTGATAAAAGAGAATACGCACCTGGACAACACGGAGCTGCTAAAAAGAAACAATCAGAATACGGAAAACAATTAGCAGAAAAACAAAAATTAAGAGATACATACGGTGTTAGCGAAAGACAATTCCGTAGATTATTCTTAATTGCAGTTAACTCAAAAGAAGTTAAAGGTACAAAATTCATGCAAATTCTCGAATCAAGATTAGACAACTTAGTCTACAGATTAGGATTTGCTGCTACACGTAGACAAGCTAGACAATTAGTCAACCACAAACACATCCAAGTTAATGGTAAGACAATTGATATCCCAAGTTATCTTTGTAATGTTGGCGATGAAATCGCTTTAAGAGAAAACAGTAAAGATTTAGTCATTGTTAAAGCTGCTTTAGAAGCTCAAACAATCACTGTTCCTTACATTGAAGTTGACAAAGAAAAGAAGAGTGGAAAATTCGTCAGACTTCCTGAAAGAAGTGAAATGGCAAAAGACATCGACGAATCACTCATTGTCGAATACTACAACAGATTACTATAGTATTCAATTTTGTAGCAAATTATGCCTAGTTCAAATCATTGAACTAGGTTTTTTTATTCTTTTTATATAAAATATACACATGAAAAAATTTATATTAGATCCAAAAAACACATTAACAAACGTAGGAAATTCAATTTTAGGTTTTTTTGATGTTCCTAAATTCCACGATTCCTTCGAAGCATTAGATAAAATTTTAAAAGAGACCAACAAACAAAAAGTAGCATTAATTTTATTAGATGGTATGGGAAAAATTATTTTCGAAACTTACAAAGACGACATCCATTATCTTTATTCTCACATTTTAACAGAATATAAAAGCGTTTTTCCTCCTACCACTGTTGCTGCTACAACAACTTTAACAACAGGAAAATACCCAATTGAAACTTGTTATTTAGGTTGGACACAATATTTCGCTTCAAGAAAAGCTTTTATTAATGTCTTCCCTTCAAATAATCCTTTTAATCATAAAGAATTTTTCACACCTAATGTTACTTCAACTGAATTAGCTACTACTTATATTTGGGATTTAATTAACAAAACGTTAAAGCATAACGCAGCTAATATTAGTAGTTTCTTCAAAAAAACTCCTGAAAAAGAAGATGACTTCGAAGCTTTCTTTAAAGATGCTGATAAATTAATAAAAGAACATGATTTCGTATATGTTTATTCAACAAATCCAGATCATCTTTTACATGTAAACGGAATTAAAAACGAAACCGTTAGAGAGAATGTTATTTATTTAGAAAAGAAAGTTAAAGAATTAGTAGAAAACAATAAAGACACTTTATTTATTCTTACAGCTGATCATGGTTTTGCTGATATCGAAGAAATTAATTTTAAATTACATCAAGACTTTTTAGATACATTAAATGAAGATGTATTTTCAATTGAACCTAGATTTGCAACTGTTTCCGTCAAAGACGAAGCGAAATTTTTAGAATTAGCCAACAAATATTATGGTGATTATTTCTATATCAAGACAAAAAAAGAGCTCCTTGAGGAGCATACTTTTGGATATGGAGTTCCAAACGAACTTTTTGATTCAACAACTAAAGATTACTTCTTAATTGCTAAAGATAAATATTGTTTTTATCAAAGCGATGAGCCAATTGGTTTTAAAGGAACTCACGCTGGTTGTTTAGATTCCGAAACTGAAATTTATTTATTAGTTTTTAACGCTTAAGCCTCTTTAGAAGTTTGAGCGTTTTTCTTTCTTTGATAATACACTAAACCAAATGCAATCGCTGTAAAGATAAAGAATAAAGGTATTCCTAATCCTAAATCTAAAGCCATATTGCCTTCACCAAGCGCCCATGCATCATAAACAGCTTTAACATCACTATTATAGAAAACACTAACGATTGAACCAAAAGTTAATCCAGTAACCATAAAATAAGTTGATGTTTTGTGCTTAGTAAAGAAATGTGACATAACTTTACTTAAAGCAAAGAAACCAACAAGGAAACCTAATACAAGTAAAAGGATAAAAGCGATCCATCTAGGTTCTTCTTTTAATACACTAAAATGTAAAGCTTCCATAATAGGCTTAAAGAAACCTAATGACATTAATAAGACTGTTGCACTTAATCCAGGAACGATTTGAGTTAATGAAATAGCAACACCTAATAAGAAAGCTATTATATAAACATAGAACGGGAATTCCTTTAGCATAGTTGTGTTATCCATTGCAGGTACATTAGCAAAAGCAGCAGCTAAAGTAATTGGGAAAGCAAATCCTAAAATGAGCAATAATACTCGATACCATCTAGGTTTTTTAATATCATCTTTAATTTCTAAGAATATTTCAGGTGATGCACCTAACATCAATCCACCAAATACACAAACAACTAAAAATGTATAAGCTTCAATTACGTTTTGAACAACGAAAAATCCTAAAATAAATCCAACTAAAGCACCAAGTAAAATTGGTAATAAGTATAAAAAGCTTTGTGTAAATTTCTTAAAAATTTTGCTAACAGAATAAAGCATTTTATCATAAATTTTGAATAAAATTGCGATTGTTGATCCGCTAATTCCTGGTAAAATGACACCTAGACCTATTAAGAAACCGCTAATAGCACTATTAAACCAACTTTTAGTATTGTATTTTTCAATAATTATTTCATCATTAGTTTCAACTACTTCGTTATTCTTCTTTTCATTTTCTTCCATAACTAACCCCTTTCCCCTTTAACATTAAAATTATAATGTATTATTGGTTAAAATAAAGTATAATTTTAGCACTGCCGAATTAGCTTAGTTGGTAGAGCAACTCATTCGTAATGAGTAGGTCGTTGGTTCGAGTCTGACATTCGGCACCACTTAATAAGTAACAAGTTTGGTTCTATTGAATCAGACTTTTTTATTTGCTTTTGTGTTTTATAGACACCTACAAATATAAAAATGTATCTCTAATAAATTAATTGATAAAATCTCACTAATTTATTTTAGATACATTCGTTGTATTATTCTAAGAAACGATGTTTTTTAATATAGCGTCTTGCTTTTTTAATAACATCACGATCTTGTTCATGAGTAATTTTAAATAATGCTTCGCTATATTCGCACCATTCAAATTCATCAACTTCTTCATCATGAGTGTCCGAAGGAACTTGACTATCATCAACAGGTTGGGCTAAGAAAAAGATAACGTCCTTCACAGCATTTTCACTTGGTTTATAACGAATTGTTTTAACAAAATCAGTATTGAGTTTAACATCTAAACTTGTTTCTTCTTTGATTTCTCTAATTGCAGTTTCTTCGTCGGTTTCGTTCTTTTCTTGGTGACCTTTGCATAAAGATGTATGTCCGTAGCCCATTTTTAAGAGTAAAAATTCAATTTTATTGTTATTAATACGATAAATAACTGCTCCACAGCTTTTTTCTTTGACTAACAATTTGAAATAGAATCTATTAGCAATATAGAAAACATTGAGAATGACGAACGATAAAAACATTAAAATCATCATAATAATAAAGAAGTTATATATAAGATAATAGAATGTATTATCTTCAGCACTGCTTAAAAAACAATAAAATGAATTAAATAAGTTAGAAGTTTCATTACAAACATCTTGAGGCAATAATCCAGTGATATCTATATTAGCGATATAAGCAAATCCAATAGCACTAAATATAAAAAGAAATAATATGAAAAAACTTAGCATTATATAAAGTGCTAAATGGCTAAAAAATGCAGGATCTAATGTATACTTTGATTTAGTTTTTTGTCTCATTATCATTTCCTTCTTTTTTCACATAGTTAACGTATTTATAAGTTGAGTACTTGCTCGAAACACGTTTCATTTCTTTGTAGCATTCATCTCTTAAATATTCTTTATTTTCATTAACAGATAAATATTCTTGAGGATAAATTGGTTCACTTACATATAAAGTAATTTTTGCTTTTTTAGAAAACTTACTTTTCCTATAACAAGCTGTAATTGGAACAATTGGTCTATTTAATTTAGCTGGATATTTAAAAGATGTTGAGATAAATGGTCGAATATCGGTATAGTAAGGCCAAATATGGGCTTCTGGATAAATTAAAATGTTGTGATTTAATTTAGTAACACGTTCTTCAAGTGCTTTTTGGAATTTTCTAAACGTTTTAGGCGAATCAGGAATTGGCATATATCCTAAAACTTTCGTAATCCATCCAAGAAATTTATTCGATAAAGAATCTGAATAACCTAAAATATCTGTTCTTTGGAACGGAGTTACTCTAACCTGAACATCAAATACATCTAAAAATGAAGTATGGTTTGAATAGAAAAAACAAGATTCCTTATTTAACTTCTTTAAGTTTTTCTTTCCTTTAACTTTTATTCCATAAAACAAAGTAACAAGCCAAAGAATCGGTACTGCAACAGCAAAATAAAATAAACTTGAGAAAAATCTATAAACTTTTCCTTGGTTATAAACAAAGTCATCAGGAATTTCAATTCGAGTTAAATTTGTTTTTTCAAAATCATCATTTAACTCATCTTCGTAATAGATAGTAGTTCCAAATTTAAATTTCTTATCTTTTTTCAACATTGTTGCCACTCCCCAACGCTTCTTTATCTACAATGACACCTTTATGCTCGATTTCTTTCCGTAGAGTTCTCTTTTCTTTATGGAATAATCCGTCCAAAAACGCAAATAAGAAATCGCCAAAGAAAGTCATGTAAGTTAAAACAATAACCACCGATTGACCAAAACTAAATTTTAAATTCTTATTATCAACAGCTATTGTAAAGCTCGCAACAAAAATGAAAGTTATATAAATTAATGAAAATTGATAAATAGAATGAGCGAAAATATATGCTGCATTTTCTGGTTCAAATACACCAGCAACAATTGATAAAATCATTGTTGTTAAAGCGCTAAGTAATAAAGTAATTACCATAATTAAAAATGGAAAAATACTTGTACAATATTCAATAATTGATAGTCTTCTTTTAAATCTTGATTTTACTGGATAAAATTTTCCACCTGTTTTAAATCTAGATTTGTCAGCCATAAATCCCCAAACCCATCTAATGTGTTGCTTGTGGAGTGTCTTTTTATCTTCAGGTTGTTCATCAAAATATTTTGCGTAAGGATAATAAATCATTCTGACATTGTGATAATAACAATAATTTGTTAATTCGACATCTTCTGTCATACCGTTCCAAATCCATCCACCAACCGAATCAACGATTTCTTTATCGATATAATAACCAGTTCCAGTTAAAGTAGCTTTTTCAAACAAATAAGATCTACCTTTTGAAGTGAATTGGTTCATAAACGAGAAAAGCGTAGCACTTGTTGAACACACCCAGTTTTTGGTTGCGTTAGTAAAACTACGATAACCAACACCAACTTGATATCCTTGATGTCTTACGTTGTTCATGAGTTTTAAGTAATCTCTACTAACTACATTATCAGCATCAAATATCATATAAGCGTCATGTTCAACTTTATTTGCTTTAAGATATTGATAAGCATCATCAAGAGCAAAGCCTTTTGTTTTACGGTTAGTTAAATCGCCCCTGACAATATAATTAAATCCGAATTCCTCAACGATTTTACAAGTCGGATCGTCAAGAGATTCTACAATAACATAAACATCAAATTTATCACGAGGATAATCAATACGTTTAAACGATTCTAAGATATTTTTAATAACTTTTGATTCATTTCTTGCTGGAATCAAAATACCGAATTTATAATAATCTTTAGCATCTTCAAATTTCTTAGGTGTCTTAACTGCAATAAAGAAATAGAAAATGTAGTACCACAAAAAGAACAAGAAGAAAAGTGTTGCCAATGTAACAGCAACATCGATCCAAGCACTAATTTCTAATAAAGTCATATTAAAATTATATTATGAAATAATATAATATGCAATTTACATTGATTTGAAAAAACCTTGCTAAAAACCAAAATATTCAGTTTTTGCAAGGTTTTTGTTTTGCGAAATTATTTTTTAGTTATATTTAAGTACTTTTTTAGTAATTATTGAGCAGTTTCAGTAGCTCTCACTTCGCGTCCTTCACCTAGGTCTGTTCCATTTTTAAGATCCATAAGTTTAAATTCTTTCTTAGAAATGATAATAACAAACGGAACATAAATTAAATTAACTAACGCCCATGAAATAGGGAAAGTTGCATATAGCCAAGGCAATGTGTGAATCTCAGGAATCATCTTAAATATCGTAAAGATAAAGACAAGTCTTAAAACACAAGCGCCAAATAATGTAATAACAGTTGGAGTAACTGGATGTTCTAATCCTCTTAAATATGAGCTTAAAACGTCCATCGTACCACACAAGAAATAAGTCATTGCAATAACAATAAGTCGACTTCTTCCGATTTCAATAGATTCAGGATTATCAATAAAAACGCCTAATAATTGAGTTGAGAATAGCGAAGTGAAGATACCCATAACAATTCCTAAAACTGTAACTGTCGAGAGAGCATAAATTAAAATCTTCTTGATGTTTTCTTTCTTTTTAGCTCCGTAGTTTTGAGCAACCATTGCAACTACAGCTACGCTAAAAGCAAATAATATGTTATAAAGATACCCCTCTATATTGTTACTTGCAGTATTTCCAGCCATCGCAATACTGCCAAACGTGTTCGCTTCTCTTTGAATAAAGACATTAGCAAAAGAGAAAATAAATGATTCTAAACCAGCAAAAACACCAATCTTTAATATAGAAATTAACTCCAACTTATAAACTTTTAGAGTTGAAAATGATAATTTAGCAAAGCCATTTTTATTCATGAACAAGAACGTTAAAACAGCAACAGCACTAACCGCTTCACTAATTACTGTAGAAATTGCAACTCCTTTAACATCTAATTTGAAATTGATGACAAGTAAGAAATTACAAGCAATATTGAAGATTCCGCTAAAAACTAAAGTCCAAAATGGTTTTCTCGAATCCCCTAAAGCTCTTAAACAAGCACTTCCATAGTTATAAATCATTAAACATGGGATACCATAAAAATAAATTGTTAAATACTCAGTTGCCTTATATAAAACATCATCTGGAGTATTCATTAAAACAAGAAGATCTTTGGCAAATATAGATCCAAAAAGCATGACTATAATTCCAACCACAAAGCTAAGAATAATAGCTGTTCCAACGCCTTTTGTAGCGGCTTCTTTATCGTTTCTCCCTTTAGCATTAGCGATGTAAACATTTGCTCCGACACTTAGTCCGGTAAATAAAGCTACAATAAGATTAATTAAAGAACCATTAGCTCCAACGGCATTAAGTGAAGATTCTCCACCACCAAATTTTCCAACAGTAAATAAGTCTGCGCTAGAATAAAATAATTGTAACAAAGTAGATAAAATTAACGGTACCGTATAAAGTATCATTTTCTTAAATAGATTACCTGAAGTAAAATCAATTTCTTTCGTCTTAATTTTCGCCATAAGTTGATATTATACTCTTATTTTTTTAAGTTTTAAATACAATGAATATGAATAAAATTATAAGCGCTTTTTTTAATAATAAACACGACAAAATAACCATTTTATCGGTCTTTTTTTGTGAACTTCCGATCATAAATAAATTATCAAACGCTCAATCATTTTTAAAATATGCAAAATATACTTTCAAGCAATTTAAAATTTAAGCCTTAAAAATAAAAAAAGAACACTACTGTGTTCGATAATTTCTTTAGAATGGTTGCAGGGATAGGATTTGAACCTATGACCTCCGGGTTATGAGCCCGACGAGCTACCAGACTGCTCTACCCTGCGATGTCGCTTTTGAGTTATTGGCGGAGAAAGAGGGATTCGAACCCTCGCAGGACTTGCATCCTCTATCGGTTTTCAAGACCGACCCCTTCAGCCACTTGGGTATTTCTCCATATTGGTGGACTCTACAGGACTCGAACCTGTAACCGATCGGTTATGGGCCGATAGCTCTAACCATTGCGCTAAGAGTCCACGTTTCGATTCTTTTAATTAACTCAATAATTTAATTGGTAGCAGCGGGGGGACTCGAACCCTCGACGCACCGGGTATGAGCCGATTGCTCTAACCAACTGAGCTACGCTGCCGAATAATTTAATAAATGGTGGACCCTAGGAGAATCGAACTCCTAATCCAAGCTTGCAAAGCTAGTGTTATCCCATTTAACTAAGGGCCCATCTGTTGTGCACTCTTAAAAGCGCTCATTAAATATAACACACAAATTAAAACTTTGGCAATACTTTTTTTAAAATTTTTTATTTTTTTTGACGCGAACTCGTTTTTTGTGAATTTCGGCTTCAAAAGCAGTAAAAATCCCAGGTTTTCCCTAGGATTTTACTTATGGTAATAAATTTCCACTTTTACGATAAAGTGTGTACCATTCTGCTTTTGTTAATTTAACTTTAGTACCATCAATGCTTTCTTGAATATGTTTAGTATTAGTTGAACCAGTAATAACTTGAATCCCATTTCCTAGCGTTAATAAAAACGCAGTTGCGATTGCACATTTAGAAACATTATATTTGGCAGCTAAAACATCAAGATATTCATTAAGTTCTTTCATACTAGGGTCAGTAAAAATACTTCCACCAAAGAAACCTACTTGATAAGGTGACCAACATTGAAGAGCGATGTTATATCTTTTCATATAAAAGAATAATTCACCAGTGTGCTCAGTTCCTTCTTCGTTATTCATATTTAAATTAAGTACTTCTCTTACTAAGTCTAAATGACCTAATCCCAGTTGTAATTGATTTGTTGTAATTGGAATATTTGTATGATCCTTTAAATACTTAAGTGCTTCGTGAGGAAAATTAGATACACCAAAAGAAAGAACTTTTCCTTGTTGTGATAAAGTTGCAAATGCTCTTGCAACTTGTTCAGCGTCAAAGAATATATCTGGTCTATGTAATAATAATGAATCAATATATTTAAGATTCATTCTTTTAAGTGAAGCATCGACTGATTCGATAATATGATTATAACTTAAATCAAAATATGTAATGTCGTTTTCTCTATCTTTTACTATTCCACATTTTGTTTGAATAAACATTTTTTCTCTTAATTCAGGGTGCTCGCTTAAAACTGCACCAAGGAGTCTTTCAGATTCTCCATCATTATAAACATCACTTATGTCAAAAAAATTAATTCCATGATCCAAATCGTATTTAATAAGATTATAAAGCTCATCAACGCTTAACCCTTTTAAGCGCATTAATCCTTGAATGATTGGGCTTGAATTATAATAGTTAGCCATAACATCAGCTCCTTATATGATATAATTGTACAATAAGGAGTTCAAAAAATATATGAAAGTTCTCACAATTATTACTAATGGTTTTGAAGAAATCGAAGCAATCGGTACAATCGCTATTTTACGTAGAGGAAACGTTGATTTAGATATTTATAGTCTTCATAATGAAGAAGCTACTGGAAGATATGGAGTTACAGTTAAAAATCTAAAGAATTTATCAACTTTGAGTTTAGATGATTACGACTTACTTTTAATTCCAGGTGGTCCAGAATATCCAGAATTAGAAAGTAATCAATTCTTTTTAAATGTTATAAAAGATTTCCATCTTAAAAATAAATACATTGCTGCAATTTGTGCTGGCCCAACAATTTTAGGTCACCTTGGCTTGCTACAAAACAAAAATTACACCTGTTTCAAATCAATGAATGAAGATTTTGGTGGAAATTATATTTATGATTATGTTGTTCAAGATGAGAAAATCATTACTGCAATTAGCGCAAGCGCAACAATCGATTTTGGATTTAAAATTTTAGAAGTAATTAAAGGAAAAGAAGTCGCTGAAAAAGTTAAAGAACAAATTTATTACTATTCAAAAAAGTAAGAATTAATAGATAAAATTACTTGGCTAGGTAAATAAAATAACCGCATCATAAAATAAACCACAAACTGAAAAGTTTCGCTTTCAATTGGTAAATTATTTAGCGCCACATTGATATCGCAAAGTATAAATAAGAATAGCGCTAATGCTAAAATCAAATTACGTTTATCTTTTTTAGAATGAACTAAAGTCATTATAAAATTTGATAATAATTGAATAAAATAAATTAAAGCGCACGTTGTTAAGGCATCAAGTTTTATTGATATCCCTACAATTAAAAGAATCACTGTTAAGCTAACTCTTAAAGTCAAATCAAGAGTTAGCTTTTTTGATTCGCTTCTTTTATTTAGAATAAAAGCATAAAATATTTGAGCAATAAAAAATGTAAAAATTCCTATATAAAATAAGTTTATATCATGACTTAAGAGCAAGAAATAATCGCTAATACATGTAAAAAGTAACGCTAATGCAGTAAAAACGCTGCAAATCGAACGTTTTTTCCGCGTAGCATAAAGTGATGCTAATAAGCAAGTTAAAATTGCTGAGTACTTAATATACTCACTTACTCTTCTGTCAACAAAATCAAAATATAAAAAAGAGGCATACAAAACTGCCTCTATAAAAACAAAGATAATTATTACTAAATTTCTTTTAATAAAATCGATATGTTTTTTGTTAGTACTCATTTTATTATTTTAGAACTACTAAATGGTAATTTTTCTTTCCACGTCTCACAATAATAAATTTATTATAAAGAGTAAATGAGCTATCAATTAAAGTAGTGCCTTCAGTTACTTTTTGACCGTTTAAACTAACTGCACCATTTTTAATAAATTCACGAGATTCTCTTTTTGATTTAGCGGCACCAATTGTAATTAATAAATCTTCTAAAATTTGTGGTTCACTAATTTCAGTTTTGATTGATCCAAATAATTCTTCAATTGATTCTTCTTTTAATGAAGCAAAATCATTTGAGAATAAAGCTTCACTCATCTTTTTAGCTTCAATTGCACTTTCTTCGCCATGAATAATTTTTGTAACTTCATAAGCTAAGTGTTTTTGAGCAATTCTAGCACCTAAATTTGCTAAGTGTTCTTTTTCAATATTTGTAATTTCTTCTCTTGATAAGAATGTGAAAACTTTAAGATATTTGACACTATCTTCATCACTTTGGTTAATAAAGAATTGATAAAGTTTATATGGTGAAGTTAAATTCTTGTCTAAGAATAAAGCTCCATCTTCACTTTTACCGAATTTTTTACCATCACTTCTTGTGATTAAATGAGCTGTCATGCATTCGACATTAGCTTCATCGCCATCAGTTCTTCTAATAAAATCTAATCCGGCAGTTAAATTTCCCCATTGGTCATTTCCACCGATTTGGACATTTACACCATAATTATTATGTAAATATCTAAAGTCATAAGATTGTAAAGTCATGTAGCAGAATTCAGTTAATGAAATTCCAGCTTCTAAACGTGATTTGACAATATCCTTATTTAACATGTAATTAATTGGGAAAAATTTAGCTGTGTCACGAAGATAATCTAAAAGTGAAATTTTGCTGATCCAATCGTAGTTATTTAAGATAATTCCTTTTTCAGGATCGGATAAATCTAAGAATCTTTCAAGTTGTTTTTTGATTGATTCAGTATTTTCTTTAACTTTGTCAGGAGTCAATAAATTTCTTTCTTTGCTTTTTCCGCTTGGGTCGCCGATCATACCAGTTGCTCCACCAACTAAAGCAACAATTTTATGACCTGCTCTTTGGAGTCTCATTAAGATAGAAATCATAACAAAGTTTCCAACGTGCATACTTGAAGCACTAGGATCGAAGCCACAATAAATTGTAGTTTTCTTTTCAAACATTTTCTTTAAATTTTCTTCGTTTGAGTACTCTTTAATAAGTCCTCTCCAATTTAATTCATCAATAATATTTTCCATAATACTTCCTTTATATAAATTAATCACGGTATTTAATGTAAGTTAATCTACCGTTTTTTTCTATTTGAACAATAGAAATAATTTTATTTTTATTAATTATTTCCTTAACTCCGTTTTCGAATTCAATTTCAACATCGTCTTCATCGATTTTATTTACAAATTTAGCCATTGAGCCATTTTTAGATTCGACTTGGAGTAAATCATTTTTATGTAATCCATAGTTAACAATACTGATAACTGGGATTCCTAAATTTTTATAACCTTGTAAACTACGTAATTCGATTAAGAATAATCCCATAATTGGAATTCCACCAGCTTGTCTAACTAAGTTAACCATAGCTTTAGCACTTCCACCTGTAGCAATTAAATCATCCATGATGATAACTCTATCACCAGGTTTGATGCTATCCTTTGGAATTTCTATTGTAGCTTCGCCATATTCTAATTTATAAGTTTCACGATAACCAACTAAAGGTAATTTTCCAGCTTTTCTAGCGAGAACTAATCCTTTGCTATTGATACTAGCTAAAGGTCCAGCAAAAATAAATCCTCTACTTTCAGCTGCAATAATTTTATCCCAATTATCATAACTAGGAAGCTCCTTGTTAAGATCCATAATAACTTGGTGGAATGCATCTCCATCAGCAAGTAATGGTGTAATGTCTCTAAATTTGATTCCTGGAATTGGGAAATCATTAATAGTTCTAATAAACTTTTCGTATAAATCCATTGCAAAACTCCTCTAAATTAGAATCTAGTTGATCCTTTTTTAATATATGTACTTTCAAATTTATATTCTTTTTCAACAAGATTATCATTGATAAGATCAATTAACATATACATTGCTCTTTTACCAACATCTTGGAAATCGATATGTAAATTTGAAATTGTAGGTCTAATAATTGAAGAATATTTAGTTCCAATAATAGCGAGAACTTCAATATCTTCTGGGACACTAAGTCCACTATCAGTAGCAGCATTTAATACAGCTGCAGCAATTGAATCACGATAAGCGATGACATATTCTTTTCTTGTATATTTAAATCTTTCTAAGAAATCTTGATATGTTCTTTGATAGCTATCATCGCAATTCATAATGTTATATTCTCTATCATTTTGGAGGTGAACTTTAATAAATTGATTTTCAACTCTACTTAATAATCTACCTGCATTATGAACGTGTAAGAATGTCATCTTTTTATCGCCTTTAGTAAAGTTATCTTCAATGATTCTTCTAATCAAATGTTCATATCCAAATGAAATACATCCAATTTTACTAGCGACGATGTTGTTATTAACATCGATTACTGGAACAGCATAATTGTTGAATACTTCTAAATCTTCACCATTAAGTTCATCATCGAAAACGATAACTCCATCAACTCTAGATTTAATAACTTTCTCTAAACAATTTAATGCATCTTCTCTACTATGAGATGTTGTATATAAACTAACTGTGAATCCTTTATCTTTACAGACATCGGTGATTCCATTTAGCATATTGCTAATATAAACATAATTAGCACTAGGGATAATGACACCAATATTTGTTGTTTTACTAGTAGCTAACGCTTGAGCGAGGCCACTAGGTTTATAGCCTAACTTTTTAATAGTTGAAAGTACTTTATTTTTAGTATCTTCTTTAACTGTTCCTGAATTATTAATAACACGAGAAACAGTTGCTAACGACACGCCACAAGATTTTGCGACTTCATAAATTGTAACACGATCTTTTAAGTTGTCCATTAAGTGCCCTCCTTAACATGATACATTTTACCACTTTAAAATTTTTTTAAAACAGTTTTGAAAATTTTTTCATACTAAATTCATAGAATGAAAAAATGTTCACATTGGACAATAAAAAAATACGATTACAATCGTATTTTTTTGATTTATCATCTTTTGAAAATTTTTTCAAAAATAATTAATATGTCCAGAAATCTGAACCAACTTTATATTCATTATTTAGCTCTAAAAGTCCACGTTTTCCTTCATAGCCTTCAAGATTTAATTCTCTACCTGAACAAAGCATACCTGAACTTGCTACACCTAATAATTTATCTGGGACAATTTGATGTCCATTAGGCATAAATGTATAAGGCAATGCGCATACACAAATCAAATCTTCTCTAGCATTAAATGCGCCACAAACAATTTGAAGTGGTTCTTTATCACCAACATCAACTTTACAAATATGGAGATGGTCGCTATCTGGATGTTCTTCTATTTCAACAATTTTAGCAACTCTAAATCCACTTTCTTTTTGTAATTCAAGTTTTGGAAGTCCTGCATTTTCTAAAACGTGATTTATAACATCTAAAATTTGTTCATTAACAAGAGGAATAAATCCTTTAGCTTTAATTTTGATAATTTTTGAAATATCAAAAATATTAACTCCAACTAATGTATCGTTTTTATATAAAATTGCGACATTGTCTTTTTTATCACATCTATCTGGAGTTGCTTGACTATCAATGACAATCATTAAAACATCACCAATAGTTTCATAATCATAATATAAAGCGTATTTCATTATTCTTCCTCCACGACTTCTTTAATTGTATCCTTAGTTTTCTTTAATACCAATCTTTTAATATTGATACCTTGAGTTTTATAACGAGTTTCATATTCAGTTAAAGCATCAAAAGAATCATAAGTTGTATAGTTTGTGTTATTCTCTAAAATTTCCCATTTATATCTTTCAAATTGTTCTAATGAATATTCATAAAGTTCTTGATTATCGCTTTTGAAGCGAATAATTCCGTTTTCTTTAATAATTTTTGCATATTCAACTAAGAACAAATCATGAGTCAATCTTCTTTTAGTGTGACGCTTTTTAGGCCATGGGTCGCTAAAATTCAAGAACAAACCTTCGAAAGCATCGCTTTGAAGGATATCACGTAATTTATAAAAATTTCCATAAAATAATTTTACGTTTGTAAGTTCACTTTCATCGATTTTTTTAAGTGCAATTCCACAAATTGTAGGATTAAGTTCACAAACTAAAAAGTTATATTCAGGATACTCTCTTGCGATTTGAAGAATAAATTGTCCTTTTCCAGGCCCAATTTCTAAATACGTTGGTCTTGATTTAACATAATCAAGCATCGCTTTTTTAGATTCTTCTTTATCAATGACAAATTGATTTTTAAATTCGCTATTTAAATAAGCAACTGCTTTAGCATTATATTTAGTTCTCATCTTTTAATGTTCCTAAAGCATAGATTGCATGGGCATAAATTGGCATTGAGTTATAAAAATCATCTAAATCAATCTTTTCATTTGCTTCATGAATGTGATCAACTTTTCCAGGGAAGCAGCTACCAAAAGCTACAGTATTTCTAGCTTCTTTAGCGTAAGTTCCTCCTCCAATTGCCATTGGTTTATGGGTTGTGTCACCTGTTTCTTCAACATAAACTTCATAAAGTTTTTTAATGAAAGGAGTTGTTTCAGGATTGAAATAAAGATATGGAGTTTTTGACAAAACAGTTACAGGTAATGGTGAACATGCCTTAACTTTTTCAATAACTTCGTCTGGATTACAATTTTCAGGATGTCTAAAGTTAACTGTCATTGAGAAAATTCCATCTTTATAAGAGATTAAACCAACATTGTAAGTTGTTTTACCCATGTCTTTACTTTCATATTTAACATGCATATTTTGACCATTATAATCGCCATATTCATTAGCTAAAAGCGTTAACATTGGGTTATTATAAACTTCACCTAAGACATCAAGAGCGATAATTCCGCTATTAATTCCTAATTCTGGAAGTGAACCATGAGCTGATTTACCAATAAAATTGAAAGTATTTTCATCAATTCTTTCATAATTTACTTTATCAGCTGTCTTTAAATATTCTTCTAATTTTTCTGGCTCAGTAACTTTAACAATTGCTTTATCAATAACACTATTTGATACAACACCCGCTTCGATTGAGATAACGTTATTTAATTCTAATTTTCCTTCATGTTTATAGTTGCAAATACCTTTTTCACCATAAATTAATGGAAATTCAGCATCTGGAGTAAATCCATAAGTTGGATATTCTTTCTTTAAATGTTCAAAATAATAACTTAAACATGATGAACCTCTTTCTTCGTCACCACCTAAAACAAGCTTGACTCTAAAATTATTGATGAGCCCATTATCTTTCAATGCCTTTAAAGCATAATAAGCACTGATTCCTGGACCTTTATCGTCACTTGTTCCTCTACCATACATTCTATTTTCTTCTTTATCGATGTAAGCACTAAATGGATCGTGTTTCCATTCTCCACTAATTGGGACAACATCTTGGTGCGCAAAAATTCCAATTAATCTTTCACCTTCTCCACAACTAATTTCGATACATCTTCCATCACACATATCAACTTTAAAACCGTCTTTTAAAGCTAATTCTCTTAAAAATTTAAAACATTCACTGACGCCTTTTCCATAAGGTGCTTCTATAGAGACAGTTGTAGGATCATAAATACTATTAATTTTGATATCTTCACTTAACGTTTTTAAAGCTTCTTCTTTATAACTTTCACAAATCTTTTTAAAATCTATCATGTTAACTTTTCTCCTCTAAATCTTTTATATTATAAACTATGTTTATAATTTTATTCATTAAAAATAATAACGATTAAATGTATTGTTTTAACAAAAATTAGATAAGAAAAATCCAAGTTTGTTTCACCTTGGATTTTTCGTTTTATAAATTATTTCAAATAAAACAATGTTAGGATTGTAACTGATAAAGCAATTACTAAGATAATGCTAGCACCAATCATTAGATAAACATTGGATTTCTTTAGTTTTATATCTCCACTTCCTACATACTCAACAACATTTAACTTATAGAAATTCATTGGCATTTTTTCATATGCATATAAACTTGAAACAGTTGGTACAAGAACAATTGAAGCAGCAGCTTCACATACAGTTCCAGGAGCAATAAAAGCTAAAATAAAGTTTCCAAACGAACCAAAAGCAGCTTCATTAGCTTCAATAATATCCATCATTCCTAAAGCTTGACTTATTTTAAATATATCTAAATATCCAAATATATATAAGCAACTAAGTGTTAAAAAAGTATGGAAGATGGTCAAAATCCCTGCAATTGGGGCGCAAATTGTTAAGAAAAGCTTTTTATCAAGTCTTTTTCTAAAATAATCAAAGACACATCCACTAATAAACCCAAAGAGAACTCTAGGCAAAACACTAACGAAAGGATTAACAAAAAGATAGTTGATAGTTGATGGATAGCTTAAAGAAACAAGTAAACTAAAAATACCAAAGAACAATCCAAAAAGTGCTCCTTTCCGTTTACCAAAAATCATTGCGCCAATTAAAACAATGACATGGATTGTAGTAAAGCTAATTGGTCCAATAGTGATATATCCTAAATTTGGGATATATGAAAACCCAATAATTAAAGCTAAAAATAAAGCACTGACACTTATATTCAATAATGTTTTTCTATTTTGCATATCTTAAATTCCTCTATTTAAATCATAAATTTTATAAAGACCTTTTAAGACAAGATTTTCATCATATTCAAAGCAAACAATCTCATCTTTAATTTCTTCAGCAAAGCCACCTGTTAGAACTCTTTTCAATTCATATCCAAGTTCTTTTTCAATACGTCTCGCGAATTCACTAACCATATAAGCTTGACCAAAAACAATTCCAGATTGTATGCAATCTTTAGTATTTGTTCCTAATATTTTGCTTGGAGCAATAATTGGAGTTTCTAAAAGTTGAGCAGTATTTCCAACTAATGCTTTTAAAGAAATTTGCATACCTGCTGTAATAACTCCTCCAATAAATGCACCATTTTTATCAACTACATAAAGTTTTGTTGCTGTACCTAAATCAGCAACAACAAAAGGATAAGAAACAATGTCTTTTGCTCCAATAGCTCCAGCCAACATATCGCTTCCTAATTCATTTGGATTATCTATTTTAATAGGCATTTTAGTTTTTAATTTCTTTGATAAAATTAAAGCCTCAATTCCAAAAGAAAGTTTTATTGCTTTTTTTAATAATGGTGTAATTAAAGGGACAACACTACTTATAATTGCTCCTTCAACTTCACATTTAACAAGGCTAGAAATAGATAAAGCATATTCATCACTAGACTTGTTACGATCAGTTTTTAATTTGAAGACTTTAATAAGTTCTCCATTCTCAAAAAGACCGATTTTAATAGATGTGTTTCCACAATCAAAACATAAAATCATAAATTCTCCTTCTACAGCCTTAAAAAGTGCCGTGAATATAACGTAGATATTAAAACATATTAAAAAGATAATGAAAACCAAAAATCTAAAAAGGTGCCACCTAAAAAGGTTGGCACCAAAATATCCACATTAACGAAATTAGATATAAAATTTGTTTGATTCGTATTTATTCAAGTTTTAAAAAATACATCGTTAAAAAGAATACCTACTTTTGTGTTTACACAGAGTTACGCGCAGATTCTGTTACTTTAACGCTATGAACTTTTAATCTAAATAATTTATAAATCTTTAAATTTTTGTAGGTAGTAATACATAACTTTAATCACCTAATGGATAGACTGTATCTATATTTGCAATAATAACTTTTGCTCCTACTATGAATTCAGTTTTATTTAATTGTTTAAAGTTTTTAATAGCTCTAAGATTAAAGTTATTGGCTATTATTAATTTATTTCAGCAAACAATCGTGACAGTTTATTTTTTTCTAAAATTAGTTGTATAGACATTAATATAAATCAATTTCCCGTCCGATCATTAGCTGCCATCCTTGCCTCGAATACACACTTTATAACACTTTAATTTAATTAGTGATTATCATATATATTAGAAGGTGTAGAAACTATACATAAAAAGAAGGTAAAAGAAAAACGCCAATTCTTAATTCTTTAACGTCCAGATATCGGTGTCGTTAAAGCATCGATTGAATCGAATGAATTAGCGTTTTAATAAAGTTATATGTTCAATTAGTTTGCAACAATAGAAACAATTTTATTTTTAACAACAATAATTTTTCTAATTGTTTTACCTTCTAAATTACGTTTAATATTTTCACTAGATAAAGCAATTTCTTTTACTTTTTCATCATCTTCATCTTTTGAAACTTCAATAGTATCTCTTACTTTTCCATTAATTTGGACAGCCATTTTAACATTAGAAAGAACAGTTTTACTTTCATCATAAGTTGGCCATGGTGCAAAAGTAATTAATTCTTCATGATGTAAGAATGTGTGATAAATCTCTTCTCCAACAAATGGACATAAGCAAGCAAACATCTTAATGAAGTTTTCTAAATAAGGAACATAAATCTTCTTAGCCTTATAAACCTCATTGATGAAAATCATCATTTGAGCGATTGCTGTATTAAATTGTAAGTTTTCAAAATCTTGAGAGACTTTTTTAACTGTAACGTTATAAATATAGTCTAACGAACCATCATTAGTTGTTACAAATTTACTTGTCATTTCTTGATTTTCAAAAATTCTATAAACACGGTCAATGAATTTTCTAGAACCTTCTAATCCAGTTGTTGACCAAGGTAAACTTGCTTCAAGTGGCCCCATAAACATTTCGTAAAGTCTTAATGTATCAGCACCATATTGTTCAATAATATCATCTGGATTAATAACGTTTCCTCTAGACTTTGACATTTTTTCGCCATTAGGACCTAAAATCATACCTTGGTGGAATAATTTTTTGAATGGTTCAGTTGATGAAACTACACCATTATCATATAAGAATTTATGCCAGAAACGAGCATAAAGTAAGTGTAAAACAGCGTGCTCTTGTCCACCAATATATAAATCTACTGGTAACCAGTGGTCTAATAACTTTTTATCACCTATCGCATTATCGTTATGTGGATCAATATAACGGATATAATACCAACAACTTCCTGCCCATTGAGGCATTGTATTTGTTTCTAAAGTAACTTTTTTACCGTCAAGAGTTGTATGCAACCAATTTGTAGCATTAGCTAAAGGCGATTCACCAGTTCCGCTTGGCTTATATTCATCAAGTTCAGGCAAAGTTAATGGAAGCATGTCGTCTGGTATTCTAACCAATTCATTTGTTTCATCAACTGTAGCAATTGGGATTGGTTCACCCCAATATCTTTGACGTGAGAATAACCAGTCTCTTAATTTATAGTTAATTTTGTAATTTCCACTATTAAGTTCGATAAGTTTATCTGTAACAGCACGTTTCGCTTCTTTAATGTTCATGCCATTAATGAAATCGCTATTTATATGTTTACTATCTCCAGTAAACGCAGCTTTACTAATATCTCCTTCTAAAACTTGTTTGATAGGTAAATTATATTTTGTAGCAAAAGCATAATCTCTTTCATCGTGAGCTGGAACCGCCATAACTGCGCCACTTCCATAACTTGCTAAAACATAGTCAGCAATAAAAATAGGGACTTCTGCACCATTTATTGGGTTAATTGCGTATCTTCCAATAAAAACACCTGTCTTATCTTTGTTGAGTTCTGTTCTATCGAGATCACTTTTATGCGAAACTTCATCGATATATTTTAATACTTCAGCTTCTTGTTCTTTAGTTACTAATTCTTTAACAAGTGGATGTTCAGGTGCTAAGCAACAATATGAGCATCCAAATAAAGTATCAGCTCTTGTGGTGAAGACCTTAAATGTTTTGTCACTATCTTTGATTTTAAAGATGACTTCGGTTCCTTCACTTTTACCAATCCAGTTTCTTTGAAGTTCAATAGTTGAATTTGGCCAATCGAGACCTTCTAAATCGTTAGCTAATCTATCGGCATATTCAGTGATTTTTAACATCCATTGTCTCATAGGTTTTCTAATGACAGGATATCCACCTCTTTCACTTTTACCATCGATTACTTCTTCATTAGCCAAAACTGTTCCAAGTTCCGGACACCAGTTAACTGGCTTATAGTCAACATAAGCTAAACCTTTATCAAACATTTTAGCGAAAATCCATTGTGTCCATTTATAATATTTTGGATCACAGGTCATAATTTCGCGGTCATAATCATAACTAAATCCTAAAGCTTGGATTTGTCTTCTAAAATTAGCAATGTTTTTTAATGTAAATCCTTCTGGATGTTCATTCATTTTCATTGCATATTGTTCAGCAGGTAAACCAAAAGCATCCCATCCGATTGGATGAAGGACATTAAATCCTTGCATTCTTTTCATACGGCAAACAACATCAGTTGCTGTATATCCTTCTGGATGACCAACATGAAGTCCTTGTCCACTTGGATAAGGGAACATATCTAAGGCATAGTATTTTGGTTTTGAAAAATCATAAGTATCACAACGATATTCTTTTCTATCTAACCAAACTTTCAACCATTTTTGTTCAGTAACTTTATGATCGTACATGTTTATTCCTCCTTTGAATTAAAAAACGTCCTTAAAACAAATTGTCTAAGGACGCAATATTTACGCGGTACCACCTTAGTTCATTCAAATGAATGCACTTAATTTAGTATTTTATTAAATTCGATGTGAGACTTTAAGAACGATGTACTAGTTTTCACCAACCACTAGCTCTCTAAAACATGGATCTTAAATTATTCATCTACAATATTCTACAAGCAACTTTTATAAAGTTCAACGTATTCTAATGCTGAAGTTCTCCAGCTATGATCGCAAGTAATTGCATTAAGAACTAAACGATCAAATTCACGTTGTTTGTAGTTATAAAGAATTAAGGATTGAGCAGCAACTGTAATTGCATCAACTACAGAATAGTTATCAAATCCAAAACCATCAGCAACATCACTGTTATCACGAGCGAAGTTATATGGTTTAACACTATCTTTTAATCCACCAGTTCTTCTAACGATTGGTAAAGTACCATAACGTTGAGCAATCATTTGACCTAATCCACATGGTTCAAATGCACTAGGCATAATAAAGAAATCACTAGCAACATAATATTTATGAGCTAATTCATTGTTATATCCGATATAAATTTTGCATGTGTCAGGATATCTTTGATAAAGATTGTTGAACCAATCTTCAGCCCATTTATCACCACTTCCTAAAAGACAGAAAATTCCACCGCTAGAAAGGATAAATTCAGCCATTGCCATGATTAAATCTAAACCTTTTTGGTCTGTTAATCTTGAGACAACACTATAAATTGGTTTTTCTGGATCGAGTTTGAATTCTTTACAGAAAGCAACTTTATTAGCTCTTTTGCCTTGTTTTCTGTTTCTGTTATTAAATTTTACGTAAATGTAAGGATCTTTACAGTGGTTGAATTCTTTATAATCCATACCATTAATGATTCCTTTGAAGTCGTTTCTTCTTAAAGTTAAATCATACCAAAGACCTTTACTCCCTTCTGGAGTTAAAAGTTCTTCAGCGTGAGTTGGAGAAACTGTTGTAATTCTATTAGCGTAACGAATTCCAGCTTTTAATGTTGAAACAGCGTTATCGAGTCTAACATATCCCTTTTCATATAAGCTATAATCTAATTCATATAAGTCATATAAACTTTCTGGATTAAAGTAGCCTTTAAATAATGGATTATGAATTGTTAAAATAGTTTTAACGTTTCCAAGTTTTTCATCCCATTCATATTTAGTTCTTAATAAGCAAGGTAACATTGCTGTTTGCCAATCATGAACATGTAAAATATCGATTTTTGATGAGTAGTGTTTCATAAATTCGATGACTGCTAAATTGAAGAAAGCAAATCTTTCTCCGTCATCAAAATAACCATATAATCCACCATTTCTTCTAAAATAATAATCATTACCAACAAAGTAATAATCAATATTATCGTGAACTAAGTGTAAAATATCAGCCTTTATATGTCTCCAGTTCATTTTGACATCAATGCTATAAAGATATTTTACTTTATATTTTCTATCGAGTTCGTTATAGAAAGGGACAATTACTGAAACGTGATTGTCCATTTTTGCTAACTCACTACTTAAAGCGTAGCTAACATCTCCTAATCCACCTGTCTTAGAAAATGGTAAGCATTCGCTAGTTGCCATTAAAATTTCCATGTTATACATTAACTCCACGTGGGAAGTATAAAGGTGTTTCTTCAGTACCTTCCACATCTTTCTTTGATTTAAATACGACACGTTTGTCACAAACTACATTCTTTAAATGTACACCAGTTTTTACAACTGAGTGAGTGAAAAGAATGCAATTTTCAACAACAGCACCTTCTTCAATAATAACATCACGTGAGATGATTGAATTTTTAACAATTCCATCAATTTTAGCTCCATTAGCTACGATTGAAGATGTAACTTTTGAATTTGGACCATATAAGACTGGTCTTGAGTTATGTGTCGTTGTGTAGAATGTCCATTCTGGATCATTTAAAAATTCCATTAATAATTCAGGACGACGGACAAATTCTAAGCTATTTTTAAAATATGATTCTAGAGAATTAACTAAAACGACTTCTCCTTCATATTTAATTGCGTGAATTTTACTAACATATTTAATGCAATATGTAAGTAATTCAGCAATTGAATAGCCTACTGAAATACTATCACTTAAAGAAAATAATTCTTTAAGGAAAGCTTTATCAATAACTAAAACATTAATAGAAACTTCACATTCTCTATCATCGTTTGAAGTATATATTTTTTGAATATCACCTAAACTATCGATAGTGAATTTTTGAGCTAATGGATAATCATTTCCATTTTCAACGTGCATATAAAGTAATGATGCAAGTCTACCGCTCTCTTTATGTTCTTTCAAGATTTTTCTATAATCTACTTTTTTAACAAATGAAGGGTCACAAATTACAACATATTTAATTTTGTCATCATATAAGAAATAGTCATTTCCTTTGATGTTATTTAAATCAGTGTTGTAAATTGGATTTAAAATGCCTTTTTCATTAATAAATAATGATAAAAAGCCTGTTTTAGGATTTGATAAATAAGCATTTGGGTTTGAAATATGCTTATTAATGCTATTTGGATGGTCTTTGACTAATACGCCAATATTATCAATTCCGCTATTTGAGAAGTTTGATAAAGCGAAATCGATAAAAGCATATCTAGCTAAGAAAGTTGTTGATGCTAAAGGACGATCTTTCGTAAGTAAACCTAAAGTATTTGGTGAATATAAATCAATTAAAGCGACTACATCGTTCATTTTTGAAGGCTCCTTTCATAATCGATTAAGACAACTGTGTCTTTATCTTTGTTAATTTCTTCACCGTCCTTAATTTGTGTTTTAGGACCGATAATCGCATTATTAACGATAGCTTTTTTGCCAATTCTAACGCCTGGCATGATAACTGAACGATTAACTTGAGCGCCTTCTTCAATAATTACTTCATTTGAAATAACTGATTGAGTGACTTTGCCTTTAATGATTGCACCTTGATTGATTAATGAGTCAGTAACAACTGCTTTTGGACCAATAAATTGAGGACTTGAATGGGTATCTTCGCTATAAACTGTAGGATATTCATCAAAATTAATTGTTTCTTCAGTTCTATTTGAAGGTAATAATTCCATATTTGCCATATGTAAACTATCTAAAGTACCAACATCTCTCCAATATCCATGGAATCTATAAGCAAATAATTTTTTCTTATCACCAAGCATCATTGGGATAATATTTTTACCAAAGTCGTGTTCACTCTTTGGATCTTTTCTATCTGCAATTAATGCTTTTCTTAAATCTTTATATGTAAATACATAAACACCCATTGAAGCTAAATTGCTCTTTGGTTCTTTTGGTTTTTCAACGAATTTAGTAATTTGATCATTTTCATCGACTTCTAAAATACCAAATCTTGAAGCTTCTGCCCAATCAACTTCTAAAACGCTGATTGTACATGTAGCTTTGTTTTTAATATGTAAATCGATCATTTCGTTGTAACTTGTTTTATAAATGTGATCGCCACTTAAAATTAAAACATATTCTGGATCTTCTTCATCGAGAAAATCTAAGTTTTGATAAATAGCATCGGCGGTACCTTCATACCAGTTAGCACCTTCTTCTGTTTGTCTTGGTGGAAGAGTCGAACATTTTCCATTTACTCCATCGAATCCCCAAGTACTTCCATTACCAATATAATTATTTAAAGCGACAGATTCATATTGTGTTAAAACACCACAACATTCAATGTCACTATTGGCAACATTTGATAGTGAAAAGTCTATAATACGATACTTTCCGCCAAAATAAACTGCTGGTTTAGCAATCTTCTTTGTCAAAGCGTGAAGACGTGTGCCTTTACCTCCGGCAAGAATCATTGCAATAACTTTCCTAGCCATAATTCCCTCCTAATTTATATTTAATTTATTTTGAGTAAGTTAATTTGTTTCAGTTGCTTTTGTGTCTTTTTCAAATAAGCCAACGCAGCTTCTGTTCTTATCTCTTAAAACAATTAAAGTTTCGTCTACTAAAGGAGAAATATCTGGGACTTTATCGCTTGGAGCACTAAGAATGACTTGTAAGTTGAATTTCTTAAGAAGTCTGATAGCTTCTGTCATTCTGTTTTTGTCCATCTTTGAGAAAGCTTCATCAAAGATAATTAAACGAACTGTGTTTCCGAGTTCCCCTTCGTTATTAATGTGATATAGTTGAGCAAATGATGCGAGGACTGAAATGTAGAAAGGAGTTTGAGTTTCGCCTCCACTCTTTTTCTTAATCATCTTCGATAATCTTTGTTCATCACCAGTATCTTTATTGTAAACAATTAAGTCAAAATCTAAATAGCTACGATAGTCAGTGAATTTTCTAACATTTTCTTCTAATAAGCTGTGCTTATTGCCATCACCAACATCAACAATTTGTCTAAAGAGTTCTTCCATGACATCTTTATATTTTTCAATAAATGCAGAATCATCTTTTCCAGTTTCAAGAATGGAATCATCTTTTAACATATCATAATATCTACGATAAAGTTGAGATGGTCTAACTGTGAAACGGTATAAATCTTTTCCGAAACTTGATTGTTTAAGAGCTAAATTAAGATTATCAATTTGATCTTCAACATCCCCGATAGCTTCTCTTAAACTAAAGATGAAGTCATCCTTGAATTGTTTAGTAGCTTTTTCATAAGAGTCTTGAATTTTTTCACGATATTCAGGGAGTTTAACATCTCTAAATTCAACGAGTTCATCATAGAATCTCTTATTATCATCAGTTTCAGCATCATAACTTAGATGGTAATCTTGTAAATATTCTCTTCTAAGTTTGATAAGTTGATTTTTCATGTTGTTTACTAAGTATTGTAAACGTGAGAATTCAACATTTGCTTCTTGGAAAATTTCAAATACACGTTTTCCTTCGTCGAGTTTTTGATTAAATAAAGGTAAAGCAATTTCGTTAACGATTTTTGGATCGTAGCTTGTGTTAATTGAATCTTCTTTTGATTTGGCAATTTTTTGTTCATCAACGATTTTTTCATTAACAATTGCTTCGTTATCTTTAATAAGGTTACCCTTTTCTAAGATTAAACGATCTTTTAATTCGTGAATGTTTGCGATATCGCTTTCAACATCTTTTAATCTATTATCTAATGATTCACCTAAAGCAGTTCCAGAATTTGCGAGTTCATGCTCGATATAGTCATAATTATTTCTTAATCCTGGTAAATCACTAATACCACTTAATAATCTAAATATATTCTCGATTTCAGTTAATGTAAATACTTCGAGACGATTTACTTCGTCAATCGAGTGTTTTACTCTACGAATGTATTCAATATTACTTGAAAGTTGATTAAGTTGTTTTGTTTTTTGATCAATAAATCTATTATCAACATTTCTTCCAATGAAACTATCTTGGAATAAACGTGGATTAATTCTTGATGTAGCAAAGTTTCTATAAACATCGCATTCTTTTGTGATACCATTTCCGCTTCTTCTAGCTTCATCTGGATCGCTTGATTTATGTAAACGACCAATTAAGAAATTGGTGTAAGCTCTTGCTCCTTCATGATCTGTAACGATTTCTTCAGCGAGTGAGCCACTATCACATTTAAAGTCTCTTTCGATGATTTTTTCTTGGTCGACAAGGGCTGTTCCATAATAATTAAAATCATTTAAGAGTTTTCTTAAAATTTTATATGCTGCACTATAATATTTTGGTGCAACGAATAAATTGAATTTTTGTGAGAATAAGAATCCTTCAATTGCATTTGACCAACTTAAGTCATTAATATCGATTAAATCAGCATAAATTGAAACTTCAATTTTCTTATCAAATTGTCTTGCAAGTTCGTCTTCTAAACGCTTTTTAATAATAACAAGTCGAGGTTCATAAGGTTTAGTTCCTTTTTTCATCTCAACTTCTTGAGTTCTTAAGTCTCTAACATTCTTTTCTAAATTTTGAATGCTTTTACCTAAAGTTGCTGATAAATTAGAGGCGGAATTTTTAAAAATTAATAATGCATCTCTGAATTCATTTAAGTTATCTTTATCTAATTTAGAAATATCACTTAAATATTTTTCTCTAAATGAAATTGTTGTGTGTTTGATATCTTTTGCGTTTTCAACAAGCTCTTGAATATCATTAAAGTTATCTTCGCCTAAAATTTCTTCATTTAAAGAAGAGAAATTTGTACAAATAAGTTCACTTGCTTCATAGAAAGTGTTGATATATCTATTTAAAGAATTTCTGACAGAGTCAATATTTGAATTAATTAAGTTAATTTTATTGACGATATCTTTTTTATCTTTCTTTAAGTCTTCGGTCATTCTAAATGTATCATTACTTGCTTTGTCCATAATGATATTATTTTTCTTTCTTTCGAAGTCTTCTAAGTTAGATTGGAATTCTTTAAGTTCGTTATCGATTTCAGAAATACGTTTATTATTTCTTTCGATTTGTTTATTTAAATTTCTAAGCTTGTCATAACTTTGTTCAAGTTGACATCTTTCTAAAATATATCTTGTGACAGTTAAATTTGTCTTTTGAGTTGAATAATGCGAATAAGCTTCTTCGATTTCTTCAAGACGTTTAACTCTCTTTTCGATATTTAATGCTTCGATTTCAAGTCTCTTATATTGAGAAATGTTATCTTGTAACGTAGCAATGTTGATATTTTTTTGAGGATCACAAACATAATCTGTAATAAATTCTGTGATGTTTGAAATTGGTGAGAATGAAGTTGCACGTTTGAATAAATCAAAATAACGTTGTTTTAATCCACCAAATTTACGTTTTAAGAATTCTTGATAAAGTTTATTTGTATCAAAGAATTGATAACTTCCTTTTTCATAATTTGCAGCAAAGTATTTTGAGAGTGTTTTATATTCCATTGGAATATTATTTTCTACAAATTCATTTTGAGGAATTTTTGATTCTAAATAGAAGAAATGGTGATCATTACTTCCATCATCAAATGTATCAAATACTACACCCATTACGAAATCGTTGTTATTTAAATCGTCATGATATTCTAAAGCGATATAGCTTGTGAATCTTCCATTACGTAAATATTTAAATCCACCATCTGCTGTATCACCAAGTTCTCCACGTAAATATCCTGATAAAGTACGAGCACTTTTTTCACTAGCAGCTTTATTGAAGAAATTTCCTGAAGTATTTCCTAAAAGTACAACTTGGAGAGCGTCAATTAAAGTAGATTTACCACTACCATTAAGACCTGTTAAAAAGACAATAGGTTTAATATCGAAAGTTTCATTCCAAAAATAATGCCAGTTAATAATTTTAACCTTAGTTAAGAGTTTCATTGAATAGATCCTCCTTATTTGCTTCTTGAGCTTTTAATTGATCAAGTGCGTTTGACATTGCGACTATCTTGTCATTATCAACTGCATAAACGATCGAAGGTAAAATATAAAACGAAACATTTCCTTCATCGTAACTACCACTAACTTTAGAGATGATGTTGTGGTTTGCTAAAAATCTTAATGAGCGAGCAAGCCCTCTGCCTGTGAAGTTTTTATTTTGAAGACGAATTCCGTCATCTTTCATTAATTTTAAAAGCCCAGGAGTTGTTAAATAAATTGCTTGAGTTGTTGTATTTGATTCGTTTTTTTCGTTTTCATAAATTAGTCTTAAGGTGAATAAAACTAAACTTGTTTCTCTATCTAATCTAATTCTATTTTCGCAATTGATATTTGTTAAAGCGACAACACCTAAAACATAATCTTTTTCTACTAACCAACCTGAATATTTTAAATATTCGTTGATAATATCAAAATATCTTTCAATATATCGATAATCAGGATTTATACGAATGATTTTTTCTTTTGTATCAAAGACATCACGAACAATAAATCCTTTGAGTAATAATTTATTAATAACTGTTGAGAATTCTGATTGATCGCTAGCTGGCATTTTTAAAAATTCTTCACTAAACATACTCTACTCCTTTCTGATAAATCTAAAATTAGGAACAATATATCCGTAAGTATGGATTCTAGATTTATCAACTTGTTCTACATAATAGAAACAATTTTCTTCGTCTTTTTTGATGACTGCTAAAATAAGGCAAATTAAGGCATCAAAATTAACAAGTGGTATTTCTTCTACACCAATTTCATCAGCTCCACCGAAAGCTTCTTCCATAAATTCATAAACTTTTTCATCAGTGAAAATTGTATTTGTTTGATCAAGGAAGTTACTCATTAAGAAGTCGGTCGCATCTTCAAATGATACAAGTTCCATAGGAACGCCATCTTCTTTAATTTTTCTAAGAATTGGTAATGTGATTGAGTCACTATTAATATAACCTTGTTCATAGAAATATAAGGAGTCTTGCATTTTAGATAAAACTGTTTTGACATCTTTTAAATTTCCACTATTCATGTTCTTAGCATAGAACTTCATAATGTTTTCAAGATATCCCTTGATTGTCTTATCGTTGTTATTAAGATAAAGAATTTTGTTAGCACTACTCTTTGTGTAAGAGTTGTTTTCTTTATCAATGTTAGCGATTGTTGTGTTAAGTTTTTCGTAAGTATCCGTAATGAAATTAATTTTTTCAATAACGTCTTGCTCAAGAGTTTTTCTATCTGTTGTTGGGAACATAAGCATAGCTTGAGCAATAAGCTTTATTCTAATTTCATTAGTGTTAAGCCAATTATCTAAAATTTTAATAATTGGGCGTTTAAATTTCGTGACACTATCGAAAGTTTTAAGTGGGTGATAATATCTATCACTGATTTTGTTTTTATAAACGTCAAAGTAGTCATGTAAGACTTTATTAGTATCAAAAAGTTTTGATAATCTGTTTTGGAAGATTCTAATTGAGTGACTAATAGTAATAAGTTCGACTTTGAGTTTTTTCGTTGTTTCATAACAACGTGATAAAGTTCCATACATTAAGTCATCTTGTTCTTCATCTTCGAGTTTAAGTTCGCTATAAGTTGAATGAACATAGCCAATATAAGGACTTTCTTCATCTGAGATGATATCTTTAAAAGCTTTTAGTATTAGGATTGAATATTGAGGTAAGATGATGCCCTCCTCGAAAGTCTCAGGGTCCATCATAATATCAATCCAACCAGTTTCTTCTAATCTTTTAACGATAAAAGAACTTTTTCCACTTGGAGTATTAGAAAGTAAAGCATCTTCTTGAGTTGCATCAACTTCTTCATCCTCGTAAGTAAATTGTTCTAATTCTTTAGATCTCTCCTTTAAGGTCTTAACAAAATCATTCTTTTTGATAAAAGATTCTTCACTTTCAAGTAGGTTAAATAACACTAATAAACTATCAAGATATATTGCACGATTCTTTCCTTGAAATAGTGCAAAATAATTTTCTGGAATGATATTAAATAAGTTCATAATTATACTTAAAAAGTATATCATTTTTTTGCGCATTCTTAAATAAATAAATGGCAATTTTTTCCTTAAAAATCATCAAATTTAAGCACTTTTTTTCACCTACATTAAAATTATAATTTTAATATGTCATTTTTATGCGTTTTGATCACCTTAAAGCACTCAAGGAAACAAAATTTGCAATCTTAAAGTTACTCAATTATAATTTTGCTTATGAACGAAAAACGTATTTATCCATCAAAAAAATCAATTATAAAAACATCAATAATTTTTTCTTTAATTTTGCTTGTTGTCATGTATGGAATTTTCTCTTCAAGATTTTCATGGGCATACATCACAGATAAAGATATAGCTCCTTACATAATTCAAGATGCTGTTGTTATTATTGCTTGGTTAGTTGTTTCACTTATTTCAACATTTGTACTTTTAAATAAAAATTATTATACAGTTACTAAATCATGTTTCATCCATCATAAATTAGGTAAGGAAGTTAGTTACTCATTTAATAACATTCTTTACATCGATGATTATTATCCATCAAAGCATGATACAATTTTATTCTACATGAACACTGGTAAATCAGTTTTCATTGTTCAAGATAAAGAAAAAACACTTTTGCCACTATTTCAAAAAGAAGCTAAAAATGTTATTTCTCGTGAAGCTTTTCATGCAAAATTCCCAAACATTAAACTTTAATTTCATTTATTAAAAAATAAATTTCACTACTTCATTTCGACTAGAAAACTACTAATTATTTACTTTTCACCAAAAAAACTATTAAATTGCATACTTTTTATAGGTGAAAATGCTCTAATTCTATAAATCACAAATTTATGAGACACCGTGTTAACTTAAATAAAACAAATTAAACTTTACATTACAACTTTATTTATGTTATTATTAAACACGCGATTTGAAAGGAGGCAACGAATATGTCAAGATTTTGTCCTGTTACTGGTAAAGGTCCTTTAAGCGGAAACAACCGTTCACACAGTTTAAGAGCTACAAGAAGAAGATGGAATGTTAACTTACATACATATAGAGTCGAAATCGACGGAAAAATTTGTAAAGTAAGAATGAGTGCTCGTGCTTATCGTACTCTCAACAAATCACTTAAATCAAATTAATGAAAAGCTTCCGACAATGCGGAAGCTTTTTTCTTGTATTTATAAATAAATTATGATGAGTACTGGAATGAAAGCTAAGAATAAATTTAATAATGTGCCCCACTCCAATATAGCTAAATAACAGAATTTAGGTCTATTATATGTTTCAGCATCAACTTTTACCATCTTGAACCGATTTTTATAATTTTTATTTAGCATTAATCCAAATTCGAAGATGATTAAGATTAAAGATATTACAAAGTTAGTGATTTGAACTTCTTTATTTATGATACCGTTTCCAAAATTGTAATGATCATTTGTAAAGAAGAATATATATAAAGATAATAGTAATAAAGTTGAAGCAACAAATAATGTTGTAAATAACATATGTGAAGAATAATAAGATAGTTTAAGATGAGTCAATACAACAAAGAAGAAATTAGCTAAAGTGAAAACTGTAAATAAAATATAAGCAGCCGTTATATCTCCTCCGTTAAATTGAACATATAAAGCAAAGCATAACATGCTGAGTACTAACATAAAGTTAGGGATGCCCTTAATAATCCAAGATCTTATTCTCCTTAAATAAGCAACAAAGTTATTTTTATATTCACCACTTGATAATGTTGGCAAACGGAAGCTAAGTTCAAAAGGAATATACGTATAAAACTTAAATTTCTTAGCGCCAGTTGAATTAAAACTTGTGATATGGAACGCTAAAACAATTGCTTCTAATAGAATTGCAATGCCTAAAAATACTACAACTAAAATTCTAAAATCCATAAATTAACCTATTAAACTTTCAATAGCCATTTTTCTATTATCTTTATTATATATATAAGAACCAGCGACTAAAATATCGACACCTGCTTCTTTACATAATAAAGATGTTTCTTGATTTATTCCCCCATCAACTTCAATTAAATATAGGAAGTTATTTTCTTTTCTTAATTTATCAAGTTCTTTAATTTTGTTTAATGAATCTTCAATAAATTTTTGTCCACCAAAACCTGGTTCAACACTCATTACGAGAACTAAATCTACAAGTGGTAAAAATTTTATAATCTTTTTAACTTCTGTTTTTGGTTTAATTGATATACCTACTTTAACATGATTTAACTTAATTTTATCTATTAGTTGATAAATTTTAGTTTCATCGTCATACGCTTCATAATGAAAAGTGATAATGTCAGCTCCACTTTTAATGAATTCATCAGCGTATTTTAAAGGATCACTAATCATCAAATGAACATCATTGATTAAATAATGTTTCTTTGAAATTTGAGATAAAATATATGGACCAAATGAAATATTAGGAACAAAATGTCCATCCATGACATCAAAATGGAGATATTTTGCTCCGCCTAAATAAACATCTAAAATGTCTTTCTCTAATTCTAAAAAATTTGCAGATAAAATAGATGGTGAGACTTCGACTTTTTTCATATTTAATTCCTACTTAATCCAAATAACTTAACAAAGAAATTTGTTTTCTTTTTAACTAACTTTCTATTTTTATATAAAGATAAAATATCTCTTCTTAAATCGCTTACAGTTTTATAGCGATCATAAAGTTCTTTTGCAGTAGCTTTTTGGATGATTTTATCTACTTCTTTTGGTAATGTTGGTATGACTGAAAGTACACTAGGCATATCATCATTGACTTGCATATAGGCAACATCACTCACTTTTTTACCATCAAAAGGAACTTGACCGGTTAAAAGTTCATAAAAAGTTATTCCAGCAGCATAAATGTCACTTTGAAATGAGCATTTTTTTCCATAAACGAGTTCAGGAGCTAAATATTGAACTGTGCCCATAACTTTTTTGTTTTCGTTTACGTTTAAAGGTGAATTAAGTAAAACACTGATTCCAAAATCACTTAATTTAATTGTTCCATCGCTTCCATAATAAATATTTTGAGGTTTAATATCTCTATGAATGATATTTTTTGAATGAACCTCAATCATTGCATCACATAATTGAAGCATGATTTGACAAGCTTCATTAAGTGTTAAATTCTTTTTATAGTTTAAAGTATCTCTTAAAGTTTGAGATTTCATATATTCGTTTACGATATAAGGTAAATTATTATGTTCGCCATAATCATAAATTTTGACAATATTATGATGAGAAAAAGCAGCTGAAAATCTCGCTTCATTTTGGAAGCGAATTAAATTTTCAATTTTATTAGCTTGATCAAACTTAATGATTTTTATAGCCACAGTTCTTTTAAAAATAATATCTCTGGCTTCAAAAACATCACTCATTCCGCCATGACCTAATTCGCTAATAATTTTATATCTATCTCCAACGAAATCATTAATTCTAATCATTGAAAGACTCCCATAAGGCGATTGACATATTGTCAGTACCACCATTGTAGTTGCCTAAATTAATAATTGACTCAACTTTTTCTTCGGTGTTAAGTTTTGTTTTTAATACATTTAGAATATCTTTTTCACTAACGTTATTATAAATTCCATCACTACAAAGCAAAACAGTTTCTCCACTATATTTATAAATTTTTACATCTAAACTAAGTGAAGGGAAAAGACCAATTGCGTTAGTTAAAACGTGTCTTTCTGGATGAACAATCGCTTGTTCTTCATTAATTTGTCCACTTTTAAGTAAAAAATTAACATAAGTTTGGTCTTCACTTAATTGAACCAATTCATTATTTTTAACCCAATAAGTGCGACTATCGCCACAATTTATAACAACTAATTTATTTTTATAAATAAAAGCAAGTGCAAGAGTTGTTCCCATGCCTTTATACATAGGATCCTCATCTTGAACACGATAAATTTTACTATTTGCAACTTTTAAAATTCTTTTAAGGAAACCAACAGCATTAAATAGACCAAAAAAGCCTTTTTTATCTTTAAAAGCTTGTGAAATGATATTGATAGTTTCTTTAGAGGCATAGTCACCTTTATTGTGACCTCCCATTCCATCAGCAACTAAAAGGAGTACGTTTCCGCTACTATCGACGAGAGCTTTTGTTTCGTCTTCGTTAGCAATACGTACTTTACCAATATCCTTCTTGGCGCTAAATCTACCATTAAATTTCTTTGTGCTCATTTTTTGCCCTTAATTGCCCGCAAGCAGCATCAATGTCGGTGCCAAATTCTTTTCTGATAGTTGCGGTAACCCCATTTTTCATTAAGACATCTAAGAAAGCATGAACATTTTTATCATCACTTCTTTGATATTTCATTTCATTTACTGGATTATACGGAATTAAATTAACATAAGCTAATGTTCCTTTAATGAGTTTAGCGAGTTCAAGTGCATTTTCTTTAGAATCATTAACTCCTTTTAATAAAATGTACTCGAAAGTGACTCTTCTATTTGCTGTTTTTTCATAATATCTAACAGCTTCCATAACTTCTTCAATAGGATATGTGTGATTAATTCTCATAATCTTATTTCTAATTTCATTATTTGGAGCGTGAAGAGAAATTGCTAAGTTAATTTGAATGCCTTCTTTAGCATAATCATAAATTTTTGGAACAATACCACAAGTAGAAACTGTGATATGACGTGCACCAATTGCAAATCCATAAGGGTGATTTAAAACTTTAATAAAGTCCATTACATTGTCGTAGTTATCAAAAGGTTCACCAGTTCCCATAACAACAACGTGAGTAATGCGTTCACCATTTCCTTCAGCTTTTAATAAATCATCAAGAACTAAAATTTGTCCAACTAATTCTTTAACTTCTAAACTTCTTTTCTTTTTGAGTAATCCACTAGCACAAAATGAGCAACCCATATTGCATCCAACTTGACTTGTAACACAGGCAACATTTCCATAGTTATAACGCATTAAAACAGTTTCAACTTTGTTACCATCTTCAAGTTCTACAAGAAGTTTTATTGTGCCATCTTTTGATTGTTGTTTTAAAAAGATGGATGGTTTTTTAATTTCATATTCAGCGTTTAAAACATCTCTAAATTTCTTAGAAACATCACTCATATCGTCGAAGTTATCGACTCTTTTTTCATAAATCCACTTAAAAAGTTGTGTGGCGCGATATTTCTTTTCACCACGTTCAATTAAATGTGCTTCAAGCTTTGGTAACGTAAAATTATAGAGACTGATCATAAACTACTTTCTTTGCATTATTGCATAATAATAGACGCTGTTTTCTGCTTCATATGGGAAGAAAACTTTGTCACTAATTAAATTGAATTTTCCATTCTTACGAAGGAAATTTTGTACTAAAACAATTGTTTCTTTAATATTGAAAGTTGGGACAGCATAAACTAAATATCCGTGTTCTTTTACATATTGAGAAACATCATCTAAACCTTCGAATTCATTTTTAATGATTTCATCGAGGTTATTTGTATCGAATAATAAGCCATATTCAGGAATTCTTCTTAATTGTTCTAAATTGCTTGAATTAGGCATAAATAATACTAAATCTTGAGGATTACTTAAGTGAGTAATAATTTCTCCACGTGTACTTAAATAAATGTCGAGATTATTAGGGCGTTGTCCTTTTACACGTCCATAAAGTTCTGGGTTATCTTTTTGAACTGGTGAAAGGATAGAAACTCTATTTGATTCGAGATATTTACTTACAAATGAAGAATAAATTCCATTTCTACCTTCAAAGTATAAAGCAACATCGCCTTTTTGAATTTCAGGTAAACTTTTAATCAATTTATATTCAGCTTGTTGAACTGGAAGAATATTTCCGTTTCTAACATTTTGATGTTTTCTAATACTTGAAGTTGAATTGAATTCTAAGAATGGTCCTTCGATAACACTAAATCCTTCAATAAATTTTGAATCATAATCTTTAGCTGTTAAAGTGTTGATTAAGCCGTATTGTTTTGGCATTTTTGTCATTGCGTTTAAAGTTTTGATAGCGCAATCTTTATCATATTGTTTAACTAAAGTTGTAACAACCCATTCAGGTAAGTTATTTCTAGCTGATAAATATTTGAATCCGTTTGATCTACTTTTTCCGGAGAAAAGATTTTTTAAATATGCTCTTTTATCCTTAATTGCACTTTCAAATTTCTTACTTCTTTCAGCATCTAATTTATATTGATAAAGACTTAATTTATTTTTTGTGTAATTTAATGTTTCTTCAGGGTTGAGAATTTTTTTGATCGCGTTATTGACGTAAGCCAATCCAAGATAAATTTTAGCTTCAACATCATCTGTTTTAAGAATGTCGATAGAAAGAGCAGTAATGAAATAATAATTTCTTAAGAATAATCCAGATAAAGAAGAGACATTTTGGAAATCTTCTCTTTTTATTCCGTTGCTGAACTTCTTAAGGGAGACACTAAACATCTCCTTCTCTTTTAAAACATTTTTTAAGACCTTAAAACATGAGTCGTAAACGCTATTCATAAAATTAATCCTCTCCGTTAACTTGTTTATTGAAATCAGCGAAAATATCACCTAAGTAAGGTTCTTCCTCTTCGGAAGTTTCTTCGCACTCTTCTTCATCGTCATATTCTTCTTCATCAACCATTTCAAACGAATTTTCTTCAGTCATAAATCTAGGTTGTGAATTATCGATAAATTCATAGCGATTGTCTTGTGAATAATAATAAAATTCAACTGCTAAATTGATGCATGCATCTTTCATGAATTCACGAATTAATTTTACTGCATCGCTTTCAAGAACTTTAACTTTTAAAGGAGCGTTAACTTTAACTAAAACGTTCCATGTATTTTGTTCTACACCATCATGAATATAAAGACATTCAGGTGCATAAAAATTAATCTCATCTTTTGAGACTTCGTATAATGAAGCAATTTTGCTTGTCATTACTTTTGAAATTTGTCTGACTAAATATGGGTCGACACCAATTATTGAGATAGTTATCATATAAATCCTCGTACTTAATAATCATAGATTATTAGAGGGCAAAATTCAATTTTTATTGTGCTAAAATAGCGTTTTTGCGTAGAAAGTTAATATGATATTAATCACTTTTTAAAAACTATATGGGTTGAAATTTATTTTAATTGAAACATTATAATTCGTTCCATATACATTTAATAACGATTCTATCGTATCTTTGACAACACTAAGCTTTTTATATTTTATAAAAACTTGCGTGAAATATTGTTTGTTTTTAAATTGGATATATGATGGTCCTTGAATTATAGTATTTTCTAATTTTTGAGAATTTAAAAACGCGATTATTTGTTTAGCAAACGCACCTAAAGAAGAGCAATTTTTACAGGTAATATCTAAAGCACAGACACTTGTAAATGGTGGATTTTGTAATTTTTTTCTCGATAAAATTTCTTTCTCATAAAAAGAATCATAATCTTGTTTTATTGCGCTTTGAATTGCATAATCATCAACAAAAGAAGTTTGAATAATCGCTTCTCCTCTTTTGTTTTTTCTACCAGCTCTACCAATAGTTTGAGCCAATAAATTAAAAGTCATTTCTTTATTTCTATAATTAGGATAATTCAAAATTAAATCAGCATTTATAACGCCAACAAAAGATACATCTTTAAAATCATGACCTTTAGATACAATTTGAGTTCCAATTAATACGTGAGCTTTCTTTTGGTTAAATTCATTAAGAGCTTTTTCTATTTGTTTACCAGTTTTTACTCTATCACTATCCATTACAATATAAGGAACATTGAAAATTTTCTTAAATTCTTCTTCAACTTTTTCAATACCAAAAGAACCAAGTTTAAATTCTTGGCTTGAGCAATCAGGACATATTTTAGGTTTTGTCATTTTATAATCGCAATGATGACAAAATAAAACGTTGTTATTTTTATGATAATAAAGAGGCAAACCACAATTTGGACATTTGAAAACATATCCACAATGAGTGCAAACTAGATTTTTGCTATAGCCTCTGCTATTCATCAAAAGTATGATTTGATCGTTGTTTTTTAACTTTTCACGAATTTTATCGATCATTAAATCACTAAAAGCTTCATAACCTTTTTGGTAGTTATTTTTATCGCTTTTATTAACGACAAAAACTTCTGGAAGTTCTATATTGTTATATCTATTTTTAAGTTCAACTAATTTAATTTGCCCATTTTGGGTTTTAGCCATCATCTCAATTGACGGTGTAGCTGATCCGAAAAGAACTTTGACATCTTTATCTTTAGCTCTAATTAAAGCTACTTCTTTAGCGTTATATAAAAGAGATTGATCGTCTTGCTTATAAGATTCATCGTGTTCTTCATCAATTATAATGAGGCCTAAATTTACATTTGGAGCAAATATCGCACTGCGTGTTCCAATAACAATTTGAGCTTCTCCGTTTGCAATTTTACGATACTCATCGTATTTTTGAGCACTTGTAAGTGAGGAATTTAAAACAGCAACTCCACAAGTGAAATAACTTAATACTCTAGAAACCATTAATGGAGTTAAAGCAATTTCAGGAACTAATAAAATTACACTTTTGCCTTTATTAATAGTGTTTTCGATAAGTTTGAAATAAACTTCAGTTTTACCACTACCCGTAACGCCTTTTAATAAATAAGTCTTATTTACTCCATTAACAATTTCATTAAAAGCGATTTGTTGTTCTTCATTTAAAGTGATTTCGTTTTCGTATTCAAAAGTTTTATGAAGGTCATAACGGGTAACTTCATATCTTTTTTTAACAATTACTCCTTCTTCAATTAATGTATCAAGTGACTTACTTTTATTAAATTCGGATGTCTTAATTAATGGCCTACCATCGAACTTTTTTAAGATTTTTTGAAAAATCTTGTTGTATAAATTTATATCAATATTTCCGTTTAATTCATAATAATCTTGGTATTTGATTTTTGGTGCGTTGTATGTTATATCTTTTGGTGTTAATGATGGTGGGAGCATTGTCTGTAAAACACCAATTAATGGATATAAATAATAAGAACTTAAAGTTGTTGCTAACTTCAATAATTCATCATTTAAAATCGGATCAGTATCGATGATTTCATCAATTTCTTTAATTGTAAAACCATATTCTTTAGAATATTGTTCTTTACTTCCATCATAAAAAGTAACTTCATCAACGAAGCCAACTATTTCTTGATTGCGAAAGTTAATCGCAACTCTACAGCCTCTTGAAATTTTTACATTAGAAAAATAAACAAATGGTTTGTTTAGGCTATAAATTTTATGTTGTACTAAAATTTTTAGAATATACATCTACTTAGATGATTTGATGATATTACTGATTTCTTCAGCAGCTTGTTCAGGTGTAACGTTTGTTACTTGATACATATATAAGTTTTGTAAAGCAAGTTCTTTATTAGCTTTATTAAGTCTCTCTTGAATAACTTCTTCTGATTCGCTTTGTCTACCTCTAATGCGATCTTCTAATTCTTTGAAGTTTGGAGGTAAAAGAAAAATACTAACGAATCTATCGTCATTTTTTACTTGTTCCATAACTTGGCGAGCGCCGTTTGTCTCGATTTCAAGTAAGACATTTTTGCCTTCGTTTCTTAATTTTTCGACATAAAATTTAGGGGTTCCATAATAATTGTTTACAAATTTTGCGTATTCTAAAAGTTCTCCGTTTTGAATATTATTTTCAAACTTTTCTAAAGTAACGAAAAAATAATCTTCTCCGTCTACTTCGCCATTTCTTGGCTTTCTAGTTGTCATAGAAACACTATAAGCGAGATTGAGTGATTCATCTTTCATTAAAACTTTTCTAACTGTACCTTTGCCGACACCGCTTGGTCCGCTTAAAACTATTAGTAAACCCTTTTTCATAATGTGTAAATTATAAATTTTTAACACTTTAGATTCAACACAAAAGACATCATTTCGCCTTAATGTTGCAAAAAATGGCTTTTTATCGATGTTTTTAGCCTTAATATAGCTTTTTATGTGTAAAAACTAATACTAATTTTATGCATTGATTTGCGAATATTCTAGATGAATATTCATTTATATTTCACAGGCTTTTAATGATTTATTACTCGTTTTAATATAAAATTATCTCATGCTTATTATCGAACACTTAGAAAATATTGTAAAAGAAATTAACGAAACTTTAAAAGGTAGTTACTTAAATCGCATTGAATCATTTAATGATTATGATTATGTATTTAGATTTTCAAGATCTAAAGCTCCTGCTATTTTTATAACTTTAAACGTTAAGAATCCTTTTGTTTCTTTAATTAAGACAAAATTTAATTTTGGAACAATCAACCCTTTTTATACGCGTTTAAAGACAAAATTATTAAACTCATGTTTAATTGGAGCATCTACTTTTAATGGTGATAATATTTTAAAATTAGATTTTATTAAAACTACTGATACATACGATAAAATTCATTACTCTTTAATATTCGAAATCTTTAAATCAAACGGAAATTTAATCTTATTAAACGATAATAAAATCGAAGACGCTTTTCGTTTTAAAGGAATCGATACGCATCATCCAATTTTAAGAAATATGATTTATGAAGCACCAAATAAAGTTGCTTCATCAAAAGAACTTTTAGAAAAAGATTTAATTATTCAACAAAATTATATCGATTCCATCGAACAAAATTATCTTTCTAACAAATATAAAATGGTTAAAGTTGAACTAAAACGTAAGCTTAAATCCCTAAATAAAAAGTTAGAGAAAATTAAATGCGACAAAGAAGAAGCTACAAAAAAACTTGAATATAGAAATTACGCTGATTATTTTTTAACAATCATGAACGAAATCAATCGAGGTGATGAAACTTTCGATTATTTTGGAACACCAGTAAAAATCAATGTCACTTTTTCTCCAAGTGAAAATTTAAATCAGTTATATAAAATTTATAAAAAGGCAAAACTTACAATTCAATCAACCGAAGAATATATTCTAAAAAGTGAAGATGAAATTTCTTACATCGAAAGCGTTTTAGCTACTTTAGATTATTTGAACGAAAATGATTACGAAGAATTGATTAGTGAATTATTAGATAAAAAATTAATAAAAGCTAAAGGACCACGTAAAATTAAAAATTTAAAGAATGCTCAAATGCCTTATTTTGTTGTTCATGAAAATGTTCGTATTGGATTTGGAAAAAACAGTAAACAAAATTCTACTTTAACTTTTAGTTACGCTAATAAAGATGATTACTTTTTGCACGTTAAAAATAATCATGGTAATCACGTAATAATTTTTAATTCAAATCCAAGCGATGAAGTTATAAAATTTGCACTTCAATTTTGTGTCTATTTGTCAAAAAAGACCGATGCAGAGGTCATTTTTGCGAAAGTTAGAACAATAAAAAAAGGTAAAGACGAGGGCTTAGTTAAATTAAGCCAATACGAGTCTTATACCATTAAAAACTTTGATTATAACTTTGATGAAATTATTAAATCAGCTACTCGCTTTTAGTAAGTTCTTCAATTAAAAAATCTTCACCTTTAATAACTTCGTGAGTTGCTAAACCATAAAAATTTTGTTGTCTTAATGCCTCAAACAAAACAATAGCAACGCAATTTGATAAATTTAAACTTCTTGCGCTTGGAACCATTGGTAAACGAACTGTTTTATCTAAGTTATCTCTTAAAACTTCGTGTGGAATTCCAGTTGATTCACGACCGAACATAAAATAAATATCTTTAGTCACATCTTTATAATTCATTGATGAATATACATTTTTTGAATATCTAGTGACATAATAAATTTCTTTATTTTTAAAATCTTTTAAGAATGCTTCATAGTTTTCATAAACTACAAAATCAGATTCATTAATGTAATCCATTCCAGCTCTTTTTAAGTCTTTATTAGTTAAAGAAAAAGTTAACGGACCAATAATATAAAGTTTTGCTTCGATCGCCATTGCAGTTCTCATAATGTTACCAACGTTGCTTGGTTTCTCAGGGCGATATAAAATTATTCCTAACATGCTAATTATCATAACACAATTTGAATATATTATTTATAATTAAATTATGCGATATTCAATCAAGAAAACTTTTGAAGAATGTATGAATAAAGAGGTGAGATCATGTGTTGAACTCACTGACGGTTTTAGTAATGAAAACTTTTTAATTAACGATGCTTATGTTCTTCGCTTGCCTTTACCAAACGGAGACACTACTATTTCTAGAAAAAATGAGAAAAAAGTATACGAAACCATTTTCTCAATTAATATCAGTGAAAAATTATGTTACTTCGATGTAAAAACAGGTATCAAAGTTACTAAATTTGTCCATAATCCGATAATTTATAAAACTACACCAACAAACGAACAAATTTTACTTGTTGCTAAAAGTTTAAAAAAGCTTCATCGAGCAAAACTTATCGTCCCTTTTGATTATGATGCTTTAAAAAGACTAAAAACATATAAGAAAACATTATCAAAAGATCTTTACATAAATGAAGAATTTGAAAAACGCATTATAGAAGAATTTAATAAATTTTATCTTCTTGAAGATGTCACTCTTTGTCATAACGATTTAGTTCAAGGCAATTTATTATTCAAATTTAACGGTCTTACAATTATCGATCGGGAATATAGTTCGATGAACTCATTCTATTTTGATTTAGCTAGTTTTATTAGTGAAAATAATCTAAGCGAAGAACAAAAAGAATTCTTTTTATCGAAATATTTTGGATGCAAATATTCTAATAGAAAGAAGAAAATAGTCGATGTATTCATTAATTTTCAGGATATTCTATTTTATTATCGGGCACTTTATCTCTATAAAAAAAGGGGCAAATCGATTTATCAAACGATTGCCCATGTTAAGTTAGATAGAATTAATAAAACTATAGAATCCAATAAGAATTAATCTTTATTAGCTTCTTTATATAAATTGATACAATGTCTAATGACTTTTTTAGCGGAAACACTATTTTCAACATCGCCTGTTGCAATAGATTTTCCTTCTAAATTTTTATAAACATTAAAGAAGTGTTTAATTTCTTCTCCGATATGTGGAGCGATATCTTTTGTATCGTAATATCCGTTATAATAAGGATCTTGTAAAGGAACAGCGATAATCTTTGAGTCGCGTTTTCCTCCGTCTAACATTTCTAAAACACCAATTGCTCTGCATTCAACGATTGTAAATGGAGCTAATGCTTCACTACATAAAACTAAAACGTCAAGTGGGTCACCATCTTCACACAATGTTAATGGAATAAAACCATAGTTATGTGGATAGTGAGTTGATGTATATAAAATACGATCCATTTTCATAAGACCTGTATCTTTGTCTAATTCATATTTAATTTTACTTCCCTTAGGAATTTCAACAATAGTTAAAAACTTATCTTCTGTAATGCTATTTGGGTCAAATCTATCAAATAATTTCTTTTCACCAATGTGATTCATATCTTTTCTCCCTTCGTTACAAATGAGTATAAAGTTATGAAGAGCAAGTTTCAATTATTATCTGATTAAATGAAATAATAGCGCTTACATTTTTTATTTATTTACGTAAACGTACGTATTCATCGAACTTAAATAACTCTTCTAACGTTTTAAATTTAGCAAATACAAATGAATCTCCCATGTCATCTCTTAACACTTCTGGATAAATTCCATAGTAACAAACATTGTTTTTATAAATCTTTAAAATTTCTTCTAACGAATGAACATAATCTAACGCATCTCTTCTAGCTGAAGCACATGCATAATATGTTTCATAAACTGTTTCATCTCTTCTTTTATTAAAAGCCATACTATCCGCATAGATGTTATAACAATTTAATGAGTTAGCGAAATTGATTAAATCAGGAGTATATCCTCCAGCTGGTCTCATATTTGCTTCTAAAGGAACGATTGTGCCTGCTTTTCCTAAATAAGGATGATCTTTTCTTAATCTAAAAAATTCTAGATGGAAAAATCTATTTTTAACTTCAAAAGCTTTTAATGATTTAAGTCCAGCTTCAACTAAATCTTGAGGAACTTTTTCCATTGGAACGCAATAATACATGTCATCCATTAAACCATTAACTAATTCAGCATTATCTACCATGAAAACATTGCTTGTATAAAACAATGGCTCACTTTTACTATTAGTAACCCCATCAAAAGAAACAATTTGCCCATCTACAAATTCTTCCATGATGTATGGTTTATTTGGATCTTTTTTATTAAAGAAATTATTTAAATCTTCTAAATTATCGATTTTAAATGTATCTTGAGCACCTACACCATTATCTGGTTTTATAAAAACTGGATACCCAACCAAATTTATGAACTCAATAGCTTTTTCTTTATTACTAGTTAATTCATAACGAGCAAATTTCAAACCTGCTTTTTTATAATACTCTTTTTGAATTGATTTGAATTTATATCTTTTAATAAATTCTTTGTTTGGACCTGTATTTACGCCGAATAGCGAACGTAGTTCAGCGTCTTTCTCAAGCCAATATTCATTATTACTTTCAATAAAATCAATTCTTCCATATTTATCTTTAAAATAAGTAACTGCCTTCTTTTCGTTCTCGAAATTATCCATATCTTGACAACAATAATATTCAGTTAATGCATATTTGCATTCGTCTGAAAGCTCATTATATGGAGCATCACCGATTCCAAGCACGTTAAAGCCGTTATTTTTTAAAGCTAAACAAAATCGCCAATATGATTGTGGAAAATGTGGCGAGATAAAAATAAAGTTTTTCATACTTCCCCCTCGAATGTACATATAAATACTACATTATTTACTTTCGAAAATTAATAGTGAAAGTAAAAAATAAAACATTTTATATACAAATTTAATATTATTCATAGCACTAAACTAACATATAGAAGTACAACATTTATATATCAATTTAATCAAACATCTTTTTTTCATATTAATAAAAAAATGTCGATTATATCGTTACTTTAACGACAATCGACATTTGTTTTATTGTTTAATTTTTAATCTATTAATTGCTTTTTTCAAAGCAAAATCTGCATCGTCATATTCAACTGTATCAGTTGATTCAATTTGTTTGATTTTTTCTTCAGCTCTAGTTTTTGCTTCTAAAACTCTTTTAACATCAATCTCATCTTCGCTTTCAAAAGTGTCACATAATACCTTCGCAACAGAGTTTTTATAATTCAATACTCCTCCACTGAATGCGTAATATTTTTTATATCCGTCTTTAATTGTATATAAAGTTCCGATATGAAGCAAAGAGATTAAAGGGATTCTATTTGGTAAAATTCCCATAACTCCACTATCTGGAATATCTACATAAAGAGCATCAATAAAATCATGGTAAATTTTACCATCAATTGAAGTTAAAATAATTTCTAATTTATTAGCCATTACTTTTTCATTGCCTCAGCTTTTTTTACGACATCTTCAATGGTTCCACAGAATAAGAATGCACTTTCTGGGTATGAATCATATTCTCCGCTTAAAATAGCTTTGAAAGATCTAATGGTATCTTTGACTTTAACATATTTTCCATCTAAACCAGTATATGCTTCAGCAACTGTGAATGGTTGTGATAAGAAGTTTCTGATTCTTCTTGCTCTATTAACAATTATTTTGTCATCATCACTTAATTCTTCCATACCTAAAATTGCGATGATATCTTGAAGTTCTTTATAACGTTGAAGAATTTTTTGAACTCCTCTAGCAACTTGATAATGTTCATCACCGATAATTTTAGGATCTAGAATATTTGAGCTACTTTCAAGCGGGTCAACAGCTGGATAAATACCTAAAGCTGCAGTGCCTCTATCAAGAACAGTTTTAGCATCAAGGTGACTAAATGTTGTAGCAGGAGCTGGATCAGTTAAATCGTCAGCTGGAACATAAACCGCTTGAATTGAAGTAATACTTCCATCACGTGTTGATGTAATTCTTTCTTGAAGTTGACCCATTTCAGTAGCGAGTGTTGGTTGATATCCAACAGCACTAGGCATTCTGCCGATTAAAGCACTAACTTCACTACCAGCTTGAGTAAACCTAAAAATGTTATCAATAAAGAATAAAACATCTTGATGAAGTGAATCTCTAAAATATTCAGCCATAGTTAAAGCACTTAAAGCAACTCTCATTCTTGCTCCAGGTACTTCATTCATTTGACCATAAACTAATGAAGTTTTATTTAAAACTCCTGTCTCTTTCATTTCGTTATATAAATCGTTACCTTCTCTACTTCTTTCACCAACTCCAGCGAAAACTGAAATACCTTTTTGAACAGTAGCGATGTTATTAATTAATTCTTGAATAAGAACAGTTTTTCCAACGCCAGCACCGCCAAAAAGTCCAACTTTGCCACCTTTTACATAAGGACAAAGTAAATCAATAACTTTAATTCCTGTTTCAAGCATTGTTGTGTGAGGTTCTTGTTCTTTGAATAAAGGTGGATTTCTATGAATTGGTAAAATAGGTGCTTCAATTAATTCTTTTCCTTTTGGCAATTCATCAATTGGTTCACCTAAAACATTAAACATTCTTCCTAAAGTTGCATTTCCTACAGGTACACTAATTGGAGCACCAGTATTAATGACTTCCATGCCTCTATAAACTCCATCGGTTGGACCCATAGCGACACATCTAGCTGTGTCATCGCCAATATGTTGTTCAACTTCTAAATAGAGATCTTGATCATCTAATTTAGCAACTAATGCAGTTAAAATTGAAGGAAGTTTACTTCCTGTAAATCTAACATCAACAATTGGTCCAACTGCTTGAACCAATACACCTTTAGGTAAAGTATTTTTGTCCAAATTTCTCATAAGTCACCTCACTTATTTGCACTTCCACTAACAACTTCAGTAATTTCTTGAGTAATTGCTGCTTGTCTAGCTTTGTTATATTCAATTTTTAATTTATCTACAATTTCTTCTGCATTCTTATCTGCATTATCCATTGCATTTCTTCTACATGATTGTTCACTTAGAACACATTCAGTTAATTTAATAAAGATAGTGTTCATCAAATATTTTTTAGTAAGTTTATCTAAAAGATTAGCGCTATCACCTTCAATATCAGGTCCTTTAATTTGTCTACTTCTATTGGGTTTATATTGAAGAGGCAATAAAGTAAGTTCTTCAACTTTTGTAGCAATTTGATTAACATATTTTGTATAAACAAGAACTACTTTTTTATACTCATCAGTATTATATTTATCTAAAAGTAAGTGCGCTAATACTCTACAATTAGACATTGTTAAGTTATTTAAAATGTGTTGAGCATCATCATAAACGGTAAAATTAGGTGATTTTTCCATCTCTTTTGCAATTTTATCTCCAATCACAATCACCTCATCACCTTTTTTGATTATGTTATTAAAATAACGAATTACATTATAGTTATAAGATCCACAAAGTCCTAAAGACGAAGAAACAACAACATATAAAATTTTGTCTTTTTTAGATTTCGATTTTAATAATCTGGATTCGCTTGTCGTCGATAAATAGTTAGCGATTGTATCAACAGTATCATTTAAATCATCATAAAAAGAAATACGTTTGTCGTATCCATTTTGAACTTGTCTTAATTTAACACTAGAAATTAATTTCATTGCGTTTGTGATTTTTCTAGTGTTTTCAACAATTGCAATTCTTCTTTTTACTTTGTTTAAACCTTGTGACATTTTCTATAAATTTCTTTCTGCTTTAAAAGTAGTAATAACTTGAGTTAGTTTTTCGATAAGAGTATCGCTTAATACTTTTGTTGTATTAATTTCTTCAATAATTTCTTTATCGAAGCGTGTAATGAAATCATAAAGTTCATTTAAGAATCTTTTAACTTCTTCAACTTTAATGTCATCTAAATGGCCTCTAGTTGCTGCAAAAATTTCAATTACTTCACGATCTAAAGTTAAAGTATTATATTGATCTTGTTTTAACAATTCCATAACAATAGAACCATGGTTAATAATTGACTTTGTATTAGCATCTAAGTCACTTCCAAATTGTGAGAAACTTAATAATTCATGGTAGTTTGCTAAATCCATTTTAATAGATTTAGATACTTGTTTCATAATTTTATATTGAGCAGCACTTCCAACACGAGAGACACTTAATCCAGTGTCAATTGCTGGACGTTGACCTGCGTTAAATAAGTCAGTTTGTAAGAAAATTTGACCATCAGTAATTGAAATGACGTTAGTAGGAATATAAGCACTGATGTCGCCAGCTAAAGTTTCGACAATTGGTAAAGCAGTAATTGAACCACCACCATTTTTAACATTTAACTTAGCACTTCTTTCTAATAATCTCGAATGTAAGTAGAAAATATCACCTGGATAAGCTTCTCTTCCTGGGCTACGTTTTAATAAAAGCGATAATGCTCTATAACTAACAGCGTGTTTACTTAAATCATCAAATACAATTAAGACATCTTTTCCTTCATACATCCAGTGTTCAGCCATTGCCATTCCACTATATGGGGCGATATATAAAAGAGGAGCAATTTCACTAGCAGAAGCATTGACAACAAGAGTGTAATCCATTGCACCATCACTTCTTAAGCGATCAACAATTGCTGCGACACTACTATTTTTTTGTCCAATAGCTACATAAATACAAATAACGTTTTTGCCTTTTTGATTTAAAATTGTATCGATTGCAATCGCTGTTTTTCCTGTTTGACGATCGCCAATAATTAACTCTCTTTGTCCTTTTCCGATTGGAATTACACTATCAATACATTTAATTCCAGTTTCAATAGGAGAATTAACACTTTCTCTACTCATAATTGAAGGAGCATTAAATTCAATTGGTCTAGTTGAGGTAAATTTAATATCACCTTCTCCATCGATTGCTCTTCCTAAAGAATCAACAACTCTTCCTAAAAGGCCATCACCTACTGGTACTTCAACAACTTTGCCAGTACGTTTTACTTTTTCACCTTCTTTGATATCGTTTTTATTACTTAATAAGACAGCACTAACACTATCTTCCTCGAGGTTCATAACCATACCATAACTATTTGATGAAAATTCTAAAAGTTCACCAAGAATAGCTTTTCTTAATCCAAAAATCTCTGCAATACCATCTCCAACAGTAATTACAGTACCAACATCAGTAGTATATTCAGTGCTAGTTTTGAAATTTTTAATTTGCTCTTTGATAAGTGCACTAATTTCATTTGGTTTAATTTCCATTATTTTACCTCGCTTACTTCAATTCTTCTTTAAGCATACTTACACGTTTTTTCAAACTTGCATCATAAACGTTATCTTTAATTTTTATCTTAAATCCACCAAGTAAGGATTCATCTATAACTTTAGTAATTTCAAGAATTTTATTAGTCTTCTTTTCGATTGCTTTTATTGCTTTTTCAATATCCTCATCAGCTAAATCTTTAGTGCAATAAATAACACCTTCTTCAATATTCAAGTAGTCATCAAATCGGTAAAGAGTCTCTTTGAAAATTTCATATAAATAAAAAGCTCTACCATTTCTAATAATGATTTTTATAAATATTTTAATGTCTTCTTTTGCACTTTTAAAAACACTATCGACGATAGAATATTTTTCCTCAAGAGATAAGTTAACATCATTGATTACCATCATGAAATCTTTATTTTCTTTAAGGATCTCTTTGATGCATTTAACTTCTTTTCTATATTCTTCAGGTTGACCTTTTTCGATAGAAAGTTGTAGCAAAGCAATAGCATAACGATTATAGACTAATTCTTCTTTCATACTATTTACCCTTATTTAAATCGTTAATAAAGTCCTCAACAATTTTAGAGTTATCTTCTTTTGTAACTTCACGAGACAAAATTTTTGTTGAAGCATCTAAAGCAACATCAACAATTTCATTTTTCAGCGATTTTGTTGCTTCTTCTTTAGCTCTTTCGATATCTTTATTAGCTTTATCTCTAATTCTAATTATTTCTTCGTGCGTTAAATCGAGAATTTCTTGACTTGTCTTATTAGCTTCTTTTGTTGCTTCTTCAATAATCTTACTTGCTTCTTTTCTAGTATCAGCAAGGCGCTTTTGAGATTCAGCATAATTAGCTTGTGACTTGAGATTGTTCTCTTTAGTTTCTTTAACTTCGTTAGTTAAAAGCTCCTTACGTTTTTCAATTAAACGTTTACAAGGCTTATATCCAAAGAAAAAAACGATACATAAAAGAATAATTAAAGCTATAAACTGGACTAAGAAAGCCCAAATATTAGGAATTAATTTACTTCCAATATTGCTTGCAAGGTCATCACCAAAAGACTCCATATCACACGAAGTAAGTGCAACCATGGAGAAAACGCTTAAGAAAAAATATACACCTTTTTTAAACGTTCTTTTCATTTTTTATTAACCTACAAATAACATTAAAATGCTTAATAAGAGTCCGTAGATAGCTGTTGTTTCTGTTAAAGCACAACCTAAAATCATTGATGTTCTAAGTTTAGAATACATTTCAGGATTTCTGCCCATAGATTCGACAGTTTTTCCACAAACATATCCTTCACCTATACCACTACCAGCTAATGCAATACTCATTAATCCGATACCAATATAAGCAAATGGATCTGCTGCTAAAACACTCACTAAGTTAAGTAATTCGACCATATTTAACCTCCTATACTTTGTGAAATTCTTTGTTCTATAACTTGATCTGGTTCTTCGTTTTGTTCTTGAAGAACGAAGATCATTGTTAACATTGTGAAAACGGTAGTTTGAATAAATCCACTGAATAAATCAAAATACATGTGGAAAATTGGAGTGATAATTGGAGCGATAAATATACCTGCTGGACCATTTGGACCGCTAACCATTTGTCCGATTGTATTTGCCCAATAATCACCAACGAATGCGGCACCAAAAATAGCATCACTTACACATTCAAGTCCATAATATATAATAGACATAATGCAAAAGCCACTAAGAGCATTACCGAACATACGTAATGCAAGTGAGAGTAATGGCGCCCACATCGTTAATAAATTTATAGGTAAGAAAACTGGAAATGGATCAATGAAACGTTTGAAATATCCCCACTTGTTTTCTTTTATTGCAGTAAAATGTATTAAAATAAAAGTCACTAGTGCTAAAGATAATGTGACTCCAAAATATGTAACTGGCGATTGAAAGCCTGTAAGACCAAAAATAAATGAAATGAATAAATACATAGCAATGCCAACACAGACACCACTAAAGTTTCTATTCTTTTCACCCATAATTGAAACGGTTGCTTTATCAAACCATTCAACAAACCAAGTAAAAAGTAATACGATTCCTTTTTGAGGAGCTAAAGGATCTTTTTCAGCTTTTCTAACTTTAAAATAAACAATGAATACTAAGATTGTTATCAAAATCATGATGAAAAGTGATGATACGATTTCTGGGACAAAGATGTCATCGAATTTTGTACTTAAAAATCCATCAAAAATTCCGTTAAGGACAACATTATTCAACATACTTTCCTCTTAAATAGAAAAGAGCAATATTAACAAACATTGGTAAACCACTGATTAAAAGTAATAAGTATACCCATTTTTCAATCTCGCCTTCACGTGGTCCAAAATATATGAATAAGAATGAACTTATTATTGATAAGATAAGAATTAAGAAGCGTAAAAAATTGCCTCCCATCATTTGTAAAACATTCATTCCTTTACTTTCACTTAAAGTAACTTTTTTGTTCATGCTAAACAAAGATGCAAGTAAGTATATAGCACCAAAAAAGAAACTAATTGAAGTAACAACAATAGGATAAAAATTAAATTGATTATCTAATAAGAATCCTAAAGCCGATATGCCGATTATTACTAAAGATATTAATCCATAGACTAACATCGTGCCTTTATTTGAACTGAAAACTTTTTTCATTATTTCTCACTTTCTTCAATAATTAAGTTATCGCTATTGAGCGAAGAGACAACAAGTCTATTAAATGGAATGTTAATGTTATTTTCTTTAAATGCAATTAGCATTTTTTCATTCATCGAGAATAAAATTGTCCAATAAATTTCATTAGGTACATAGCATCTTAATGATAAATTGATTGAACTAGCCCCAAAACTCGTAACATAACATACTGGCTCTGGTTCTTGTAAAATTCTATTATCGTTTTTTGCTAAATCAATTAAAACTTCCTTAGCTTTTTGAATATCTGTTGCGTAATCTACTCCAATATCAATTTTAAGTCTACGTAATGGATCACGAGTGTAATTCATGATTACTTCGCTTGTAATTGTTTTATTTGGAATAGTTACAACTTGATTATCAACAGTTGTAATACTTGTAACTAAGAATTTAACATTCGCGATTGTTCCTTCGCATTGCCCGTTACCGATATTGACATAATCTCCAATAACAAAAGGTTTACTTGTCAGAATAATAATTCCACTCGCAAAATTAGAAATGACATCTTGTAATGCAAGACCGACAGCAAGAATCGCACTTGAGAAGATTTGAGCAGCTCCGCTTAAATCAACACGTAAAATATTTAATACAATAAAGAGTAAGGCAATATATAACGCGACTTTTAATGTGTTGATAATAAAATTTTTGACTGTTTTTTCTTTAATAATCTTTTTATCAACCTTAAAAGCTTTCTTAAGTAAGAATAAAATTAATTTAATTAAGAATGTTCCTAGTACTAAAACTAAAATAGCAAAAATAAAGTTGGCAATAAAAGGTACTTGTCCCTCACTTCCATCTCCTAACCAAAATTTGCCTAAATTAGTGAATGCATCTCCGAATGCTTTCCAAACATCGGACCAAAATTGATTCCATCCGTCCATAATATAAAAATTATACCAAAAATTTAACTTTTCTTTAAATTAAATGATACTTAAAATGACAATTATAGTAGGTGCAATATTTGTTCATAAGTGAGCGGTGCAACTTACAATAAACTTAAAATATGCATAAGTTATATAAATATATATATTTATATGATAATATATAACTTTTAAGAAAAAGTATTGACTACATCGATACTTTTTGATTTTTGAGTGTAAAAATAGTGTAAAAATTGAGGTAAAATTATTTTTTAATTAACAAAATTTTCAACGATTTTCATGTTCTCTTTTGTCAAATTATAGCCACTTAAATAAGCGCTAAGTAGCTTCTCTTTGAATGTATATGATGTTTCATTTAAGACTTTTAATAAGTCTTTTTTGTTATCATAATCTCCAAATAAATATTTGCTTACATCAATATTTTTGTCTAATAATTTTGAATATTTAGTTTTATTACCGATCGAATAATCGTAATAAATTTTAGCAAGTCTATTAATTAAGTTCGCTTTTGATTTAGCGCTTAAACTATTATAGTCGCTTCTATTAATAAAGTTCAATAACGCGTCATTTAATCTTTCATAAATCTCAATTTGTTTACTATCTTCAGGCTTATCAGGCAATGAAATTTTTTGTCCTTGAGCCTTTAATTTAACGATTTCATAAGCAACTTTTTCATTGACCTTAACTTTATTAAGCGCGTAATCAAATTCTAATATTTCACTCGCTTTTTTAAGGTCACCTTTTTGAATATATTTATTAGTTTCTTTAGCTAAATATTGAGGAGTAGTTCCGTAAAGTAAAGACTTATAAGCTAACGCCGTTTTTGTATCAAACTTACCTAAAATGCCATTAACTAATTTCATTAAATTGTTTAAAGGCAAACCGATAAATTGAGAGAGACTAATAACTAAATTTGTAATAGTTCTTTTTGAATAGCCATCATTAATTAATGAATTAATCGCTTTAGCGATACCATTAATCGATTCAACAGGAGCAAAAGAAGTTGATTCATATTGAATAGCGTTTATTAATGTATTTACATAAGGAACCCATTGTGTAAATGTTTCTAGAAGCATTTCAAACAAATATTCTTCAGGTTCTTTGTCTCTATCATAAATGTAATTTGCAAGCATACTAGCAAGTGTTGTGATTAAAGCACTTCCAACTAATGCGACACCTACTTTTGCGATTTTAGCATTATTTTCTTTTTGAAGTTTTGGAAGATCGTTTCTTCTTCTATTAACTTCACTTTCATAAAGTTCATTGTATTTTTCTTTTTGAGCACTAACAAATTCACTATATTGTTTTTCTATTTGTGCTTTATCTTTATCGTTTGCTTTTTTGAGCTTTGATTCAATTACCTTTCGCTCATTTTGAATTACTCTTTGATATTCATCATCATAAAGTTTCTTAAGTCTAGGCTCTAAATTCTTATTTTCGCTATTTAAAGCAACTGCTTTAGAAATATACTCTGAAACTAAACTAACTTTTGCTTGTGCATCAGCTTGAAACATACCAAACAAATATTTAGCCAAAACACCTTTATTACCACTTCTAATCTTTGAAACGGCAATTCTGTCACTATTAGATTGAGTGTTTAATAATAAGTTATGAAAGATATCAATTGCAGCTTTTAAGTTCTCTTCGGTTCCGATTTCACCATATCCTAATAACTTTGCTTGTTGTTGAGCCATTCCGTAAGTTAAATAGCATACATATCTATCTGTTTTTTCAATCATGAACATGCTAGCTTCTCCGATTTTTTTAATTACACGATTAACATCATCAGGAGCAAGCGTTACAGATTTCATATAGCCCTTATCATAGAGTCTTAAAGCAAATATTCCACTATGTTCTTTTAAATACGTTCTAGCCTTTTTATTTAATCCATAAATTGGATTTAAACCTTTTAACCAAGCCTTAAAGTTAATCTCGCTTAATGGAGTAAAAACAGAACCAAACTGTTTTAACATTGGTGAAATATTTAATCCTAAAGTTGCTGTGCTAAAATTACCAACAAGTCTATCGAATACACTACTTCTTTCAACTGTTTGAACATTCTTAATTAATTGATTATAAACATATGCTACATAATCTTTTTTGCTATTAGGCATATATTCATGAATTGTATCTGATAATGATTTATGATCATCGAGTTTTAAGTTAAATAGTCTAGATAACTTTCTACTAGCAAGACCGATTTCGCCGCTTATAGTCATTGATTCAATATATCTATCAAATAATTGAATAGGATCTACGTTTAGCTCAATCTTAGTTTTGGCATTAGTAATCGACTTCAAATTATTATTGCTCATTGCATTAATTTGAAATCTTAAACTACTCATATTTGTTAAATCAGAATTTTTATATATTTCACTAGCAATGATTGGATAATAATTCTCTCTGCTAACTGAGAAACCAAAGTTACGTTCGCTTATTTCTTTTACGTAATCTTTTACGTCACTGTTATATAAAGTAAATAATTTCTTTAAGTCTCTAATTTCAGCTTCAGTTAATTCTTCTGAAACAAAACCATTAAAGGTGTCAAAATCAAATTCACTAATTGTTCCATTATTGTTATAAGTAAGCTTGTTATCTTGCATTTTTGATAAATTATCATTACTTAAAGTATTCAAATAAAATTGATATAAAACATATCTTGGAACTTTTATGTTATTAAATTTAACTTTTTTATAACGATTTCTTTGAATTAATTTCGTAATTGAATCAGAAACATTTTTAAACTCAACATATTTAGCGACTTGCTTATTATATGGGTCTACAATTAAGTCTTTATAAATCTTTTTCATAGCAACTTCTTCGCCATCAAACATATAAGAAATAAGTTCTTTTTGATTCATTGCATCTAGCATTGCTGAAGTAATGGTGTTTTTTATTCCACCCATTTTTTTACGCATAAAGACCATTTTAGCCGTTCTATTCAACTCTCTTGCTTCTTCCCTTACTTTAGCTATTTCGTTTGAATTAGACATGCTATAAGCCTTTTTAAATCCCTTTAAGAATGACCTTAACAATGAAACTTGTTCGCTACTCATTATCTTTGCGTTTTCGTTATAGCTATCGCAAAGACTTTGTCCAACTTCTTTTAAAATATCAATATCTAAATCGGTTGTTTCTTTATAATCGTTTAATACACTTTGGAACGAAGTATCATTAAAGACATCACTGAAGCGTTTAACGTTGGTGTTACTTGCATAACCTTGTCTAGCAAATCTAATTTCGCTTAATAAGTGTTTAAAAAGTTTTGGCACGCCACTACTCTCTTGTAAGCCTTTAACTTTATCTTCGATGTCTTTTCTTAATTGTTCTTTTAGTGAATTAGATTCTCTAACAAACATTAAATTTTGCCTATAAAGTTTTTTGGCTTCTTCTAACTGACTTATTAAAGAATTGATTTTACGTGTTGTTTTACTATCATAAGCGTTTTTATCTAGAACATTGAATATTCCTTGATAAAATTGATTTTTGTATTTATCAACATCATATCCAAGTTCATTAAAATATTCATTTAATGTTAAGCCTGTTTTATCAACTTTACTGTTAAAAATATCATCAACAAAAGCTCTTAAATTCTTTGCTTTTACTTTATTTGGAGCAAGATTATATTGTTCAAAAAGCGCTCTCATCTTTTGTGATTTGTCATTCACTTTAACATCTACTTCAAAAGTGTCTAATAAATCATTGTAGCTTTCAATGACTTTATTATACTTAATAACCTTGCCTTCTTTACTATCCGCAATTTCTTTAATAACATCAGCTTTATTTGTTTCGTATGGTTCTAAAACATCTTTTTGCTTGCTAGAATTCTCATTTGATTCTATATTGTTAATAGAGAAGTCATTTCGAGGGGCAACGTTCGTGACGTACCCCGTGGAATGGCTTCTTTTTTTATTGCCTTGACCGTCTAGGCTATCATCCTTACTATCATTGTTCTTGACTTCATTTCCTTTTTTATCTATATTTTTAGTAGATAAAGGCGACGAAGTCCCAATCTTCGTTTCGGACGTAGCTGCTAGTAAGGCTTTACTATTATCAGTAATAGCATGAAGCGTTGGTGAACCAGCGCCTTTTTTTATGCAATAAAGCGAATTCAAACTTAATCTTTTGTTTTTAGAAGAAATCATTATCGCAATTAAATAAGTATTACCTATATTTTTTGTAGCAATTAATCTTTTAACTCCGAATTTATCAACATCTAGTTTAATGGAATCATAATCTTGAATAAAACTAATAGATTTAAAAATATCATCAACATTTATTTTTATTTGATTTGCACCATTTAAAATGTGTCTGTTATAAATGTGTTTTATATTATCCTTAGTAAAAGCAAATGCATAATCTTTAACATCAAAACCTGTATCTTTAAATATTTTTGAAGAAACATCATCACTCAATTTACCGATTAAGGCGTTTGAAGAAAGATTTTTAACATTATTAATAGAATCATTAATATACTTATTTACATCATTTTCGCTTTCCAAAATAATATTATAGTTATTATTCAAAATACGCTTTTCATAATCATTAAATTTATTTAATTTTTTATACGCTTTAGAAAACTCAGATTCGGTTTCAAGGAAACTTAATTGATATTTTTGTGCTTCATCGTATTGGTCTTTATTAAAGTGTTTAGTTTTAACATCTTTACTTGTGTTTACCATAAAAGCAACTTTTGGACTATTATGATTTTCAGCAATATCATCATGATCATACTCCATGTTGTAATCCATAATAGATGCTGTTTTGAAGCCAAGTTTTCTTTCATACATCTTTGCCAATGGCTGATTTGGACTATTATAGCAATCTAAGATTATTGCTCCTTTTTCTTTAATGTAATCGCTTATTGTATCTAAGAAGCCTTTCTCACCTAAGTTAAAAACACTTACAAGATTACCATTTTCTTCAATAGCAAAACCACTTAAGCCGTCATCGCTTAAATAACATTTACAATTATCATAACTATCATGTATATCAACTAACTCACCGTTTTTTAAATAATTGCGACAAATTTCAAAAATATCATGGAACAAATTGCCATCAATATTTTCTACAAAAGTAATATTATTATTTGTTTTCTTATTTAAAAGAGTGGATTCGTTAAGATGTTTGCTGTTCCTAACGGTGTCAATTTCTCTTTGAAAAACCGAGCTAAATCTTCTGAGTTGTTCTTGACTAAGTCGAGTGCTTCCGCTTCTGAAAGAGAACAATTCTTCACTAGAGATTGCTCTACTTTCTTTTTGAATTCTTCTAAAGTCATTTGTTCTTCCATATGACTTATTATAAGATTTTTCTTGTTCGTTTTCTACTGATAATTTTTCACTATACTTTTTGAGTTCTTTAAAGAATTGTAAATCTTTGGATATTAACGCTTTTTCTTTATCGGTTAAAGGCTTATTTTTTAAATACTTTTTAACGACTTTATGTAAGTCTTTATCAGTAATTTTTAATAAACTTTCAACATCATTTAAGAATTCATTTAAGATAACATCATTCTTTAAAATAGAATTTTTATTAAATTTAAATACATCAAAAAGTTTATCTTTTATGGATTTGCGTAGCTTAATATCAGCAATATCTTTTGCTTTTAAAGTATGCTCAAGGTAATTACTAATTACTTCACTTTGCCATAAACGTTTTCTATTTATATCATCTAACGAATTATCAATATAAGCTTTTCTTAAAGCGCCATTATTTTTTGAAAACCAATCAGTCTTAACAATTTTTTCAAAGATGCTTTGTCGTTCTATATCGCTTAAATTATCACCGAGCGCATGACCTAAATATTCGTGAGCTAACAATTCCGCATTAGCACTTTTTAAAGTTATCGTGTTAGTTTTAGGATCGTAATTTCCGTTTTCTTCAATGCTATCGTCAAAAACTAAATCGATATTCGTATTCGCTTGTTCTTGAAGAGTATTGAAAAGATTACGAACTTTAAATTTGTTAAAGTCACCAAGTTCTTGAATTTGATTATTAATTTGTTTATTAAACTCTTCACTTGATGTTTTTAATTCATTAATAAATGCTTGTGGTGTTTTTAATAACTTCGCTATGTTTTCTAATTGAGTTTCATTAAATTTACCATTTTTAAACGTTTCAGCTGTTTTAAAAACGTTTTCCGCAATCCTTTTTGAGATTTTTTCACGTTTAGAAACATCTTTTGTTTTTTCTAATTTAGTTTGGTCTTTTGAAATTTCTTCTAATGAATTAGCAATTTTTATACCATCATTGCCAAGTGCTTTATGAGTTACAACAACATCTACGCTTCCCATTAAAGAGCCTAATGTTCCACCAACTAACGCTTGATTTCCAATATCTTTCCAAAATTGCGAGTCGAAGTAAATATTATCGCCGCTTTCAGTTTTAAAGGCATCTTTGCCTTTATAAATAGCTTGTAATGTAGGTTCTAAAACACCACTAAATGCTTCTTCCGCGCCTTCTTCAATAAAAGTTTTTGATAATAATTTAACGACACTTTCCGAACTTTCCTTGCCAAAAGCACCCATTATTTTGCCTGTTCCTAAACCGAGTGCACCAAGTAATTTACCTACAACAAGTTCGGAAGCGGCTTCAACACTTCCACTAGCAATACCATAGCCAAGCGACTTTCCATAGTCACCACCAGTTTCTTCATACGCTTCATTAAAAGCGCCCATACCAGCACCAACTGCCATAACAGGTAATGCTCCAGAACCTCCAGTAGCTACACCAACAGTAATACTAGGTATCATATATCCAAAACCAGTTGTAAGGCTATCAACAAAATTTTTAATATCTTTGTTTTCGTTTGTCCAACTACCTGCATCGGTTTTGGCTTGATAAATAGCAGCTTTGTTTAAAAAATCATCAGCATTATCACTATCATAAATATCCCAATGTTCTTCAGTAAAAACATCACCATTCAAAATATTAAGACCAAAATTACCGAATCTACTTACTACTTCAGTAGCTCCGCTTTGCCAATCTTGATTAACAAATCCTTGTCTTGCACCTTCATCAATCCATCCCCATTCAGCAATTGTATTGGCACCAAAATCCAAAACGTCATCAATAAAATCAAAAGTTCCACGAACAATATCGTTTACAGCATCAGAAACAGTATCGACGGTTCTTTGCCACCAATTTCTTTCAGGGCTTTTATTTTGCATTTCTACCATTGTGCTTGTGGTATCAATAGGAGCAATACTAGAAGCGTTTAAAGTATTGATTTGTTCTAACGCTTCATTTCCGTATTGCCCAAACATGATTTTTAAATATTCGCTACGAGTTTTTGAACCATCAGCCATTATTATGCTCCTTTAGTTAAAGTTGCGTTCTTGTTTGCTTTGTTATAAGTTAATTGAAATTTATTTGGATTGCTTTCATATTGCTCTTTGGTTTGATAATAGAAATTGCCATCTTTGTAATAAACGTATAAATAAGAATTGCTGCCATTTACTAATTTAACAGTTGAACCATTTGGAATTTTTCCTAAAGCAACGTTGTTATGTAAAGCATTTGTTTCAACTTCAAAGTTATCTTTTATTTTTCCGTTAGTTACTTCATCATCTGAATTATAAAAAGGAGTTGTTCTATCTAAATCACTAAAATCAAACTTCATCGAACCACTTAAATAATTGTCACGACTTCCTTTAGAAGTTATTAAACTATTAATAAAAGATTTACGATCATCACTTAATTTATTAAATTTGTCAGTAAAGTTTCCTTGACCATCTTTATAGCCGAAATTTTCTAAATATTTGTCGACATTTTCGCCACCAGTTGTGTTTATATCATTTTGAATAAAAGCAGTTAATTGGTTATCTAATTCAGTTTGTTTTGCATCATAACGATTTATTGCATCTTGTGTGATTTCTTTTTCAACTTTATTGTAATTGTTAACGTTATCTTGATACATATTGATAGCTTGGTTGTTGATTCCTAAATTAGCACTACTCCCATAACCACTACTTTCAACACCTTTAGCAGCAAGCTCGTTTCTATAATATTTTTGCGCTTGATTTTTAAGATTATATGTTTGAACTTGCTTGTTTAATAACGCCTCATAGTTCCCTTCACGTAATAATTTAGCTGTTTCGTCTTCATAAGGGTTTTCACTAATATTATCTTTTTTACCTTTTATCGTTGAATCTTTCTCTAGTTTTCTATAAAAAGATTTTGCATCCATATTTAGTTCCTCCTGTCATTACTTTTGTAATGCGTTAATTCTCGCTCTCGCTTCTTTTCTTTTAGCTAACACGTCTTTGTATTTTTCTGCTTCAATTTGATACGTTGTTTCATCTTCAAGTCTTAACTCATTAAGCTTTGAAATGACATAATCAGTTTTCATTAAGTATTCTTTTAACGATTGAACTTCGTTTTCTTCATCATAAGCTTTCTTTTTCGCTAAATATTCAGGAGTTGTCGTATACTCTTTAAGAAAGAAACATCCGTTGTAACCTTCTTCGAACAAGTTATCGTTCATTTCTTTAAATGTATCATCGTACTTTTCAGTGCATTGAACATAATAATCATCTACTTTTGACCAAAACATATGTAATCTCCTTCATTATTCAAACCAACGTGCATATACGTTTTTAATGTTCGTACCCCATAAATAGTATGTTGTGTTTGGTGGAATATAAATAGAAACAAATAATTCGGATGCTGACCAATATCCGTGGTCATTACTTGACATAGCTAAGCAGTCATAATCTCTATAAAAAGTAGTCTTTTGTTGAACGGAAAGAATACCATATTCACATTTTTCAGTGCCCCATATGTAATAGAATCTGCCTTTAGTTCCGCCTGTTAAATCAGCAAGTTTTATTTGTTTATGTTTATCAGCGTCGGCGGTTGAATAAGCACCCAAGTAACCAGTTTTAGTAGGATATGAGCTGCTACTTGAGCTGCCCCATTTTAATTGTTCTGATATATATTTAAGAGCTTTACCGGTCAAAACAACATTATCATCATTCCAGTTTGTAGTATCAACTGGACTATAGCCTAATACTCTAAATTTTCCAGGAGTACGGTCGCTATTAGCGATTCCTGTTGTTGTAGAATCAGCCATAGGAACATTTGTAGATATATCGATGTTCCCTGAACCTAAAAGAGATTTGTTATTAATAGTTTTAATAGTAGAACCACTTGTTAATTTGTCTTGTTTTAAATTTACTTTATTAGTTAAATTCTTAAGGTCTGTAGGATACTGATTAATGAATGTATTCCAAGTTGTTATCTGCTGAAGACTAGGTATTCTGTCTAATTCTGATTGCAAAAAATTAATATCTGCTATTTGATGCTTGTGGGGACTTGGGGTAAATTCTGATGGCTTACTATAAATGTCATTCCAATGATGTGTATGTCCGATATCTGCTTTAGCATCAACTTCTTTTTTCCAAGCAATATCTTCCCATTGTCTCCATGTTCCACCATTGCATCGTCTAACTTGCACATGTGAATTATTATTAGAGTCTCCTCCATCAGGTAAAAACAATTGTGTTGTCCATTTTCCACCGTTGTCCCATATATGAGTCCAAACATAACCATCTCCAGCAGGTTTTCCTTCTGTTACGCTATAAGAAGCGCAATCCAATTGAGCAAAAACTTTTCCCTTATAGGGCAAATCAATATTTAATGAACCAATACGCCCATTAGGTGAAACAAGCGTTATAGATTCTTTGGCTGTTTCGTTCTTTCCTAATTTATCGTTTAAAGTTGTTTTAATAGAATTTATATCTTTTTGACATGCTGTAGCTTTAGCATCGGCAGCACCTACTGCTGAAATTGAAGCTTTGCCGTTTAATTTCGCATCAATTTTATCAGTAGTATATGTTTTAATAACTGACATAGAACACCTCTAATAAATGAATTCAATTGTGCCTTCGCTTAAATTGACGCTTACTTTATCTTGTTTTAACTGTAATGATGTTTTATCTGCCTTATTATTTAATGCGTTTTGTGTTGCTGTTGAAATTGGCTTATCTAAGTCACTTGTATTATTTACATTTGGCAAGCCAATATCTGATTTATTTAATGCAATATTGCTTCCTGGTGTATTTCCTTCAACAACAATTTTTTTGCCGCAAACAGTATTAAAATAAACGGTCTTTCGCTTAAAAGCACTTTCCAATTTAACACTGTTGCTGCTTGTTCCTGCAAAAGAACCGACTAACGCAGCTTCATTATCAGCGGTGTGTTTATGGTCTACAAAAGTTTGTAATGTATCTTCTACTGTTGTAGAGACAGGCTTTTCGGTGGCTGGATTTATTACAGTTATCGCTTTAGGTTGAAGCCCTTCTGTGTATACTTCTAATGCTCTAATTTCATAATATCCCCAACGATTACCTTTACCTGCCTCAGAAGTGTTAAATACAGCCGAAATCCAATAATCAGGAACCCCACTTTCTTTAATATATAAAGTGTCGCCAACTTTAAAACTTCCTAATCCTTCATTTGGCGCTACTTGCAATGCGCTTTCCATTGCTTGTTGTGTTGGGAAACTATAGGATCTATCTATTCCTGAAGCTAAATGTTTTGCTTGTTCCGCTAATTCATAAGCGCTATTAGCTTTATTTTGCGCAGTTGTAATTTTATTTGTGATAGAAGCGTGAGATGCATCAATTTCACTTTTAGAGTAATTTAATTCTGTAAAACCATTATCTAAGGTATACATTTTTCCGTTTTCACCTAAAATCGTTAAAACAGAATCTCCAGTTAAAAAAGCTAAATAACTTCCCATTCCAGGACCACTACCTACTGAAGGATATAAGTAACCTTCTGATACAAAAGCTAATATCGCTTTTTCATCCGCTTCTAAAAATTTAAGTAAATATGTTTCTAATGCTTGCCCTGTTTGAGTAATTACGCCTAAATTTTTAGCATCTGTTTCTAAAAGTATATTTCCACTTCCTAGAAGTGAATTTCCATTAACTGTTTTAATGTTTGTTCCGCTAACTAATTTGTCTTGTTTCGCTGCTAATTTTCCGCTTAAATCAGTAATTTGCGCACTTGTGTGAGTGTGGGTAGAATTTGCTTTTCCGCTTAATTTTTCATCTATTTTTGTAGTTGTATAAGTTTTAATTGTTGTTGCCATTATTAACTCCTTATTGTATTTATAAAACTTAATGTTCCTTCTTTTTCATCATATATTGCTGTATCTTGTTTTCCACTTATATCAGTAGGTGTAACATATAGCATTCCATCTTCTCCGATTTTAACTTCAACAGTATCACTAGTCGTTTTTGGATTAGCCTTAATACCACCTAGAGTTTGTGCAGTTGCTTTTGGAATTTCATCTTGATACTTAATCCGTTTATAGTCGGATGGATTTTCTGATGGTTCAATCCCAACATAAACACCAAAATACTTTTGCTTATTTTTGATAGGTGTCATGTTTGTTCCGTTACTATCATCAGCAAATCTTATAAATGATTGGGTAACAATGTCGCCTTTGTTAAGCAATGAAACACCATGTAGTGTTTTTATAGTTTCACCGCTTATCAATTTATCTTGCTTTTCTTTTAAAAGTATCTCGAAAGCAGCATCCTTACTTTGTAGCTCTTTAATTGCATCAGCATTTGCTTTACCTTTATCTCCAGCATAAGCGGTTGAACCAGTTTCGCCTAATGCTAAACTAGGACTAATTTCAACATATTGTGTCCCGCTCCATCTATACGTAAGATTAGTGTCGATAGTGACATAAATTTTTCCTTCAACACCATTTGGTGGCAATTTAGAATAGGTTTTAACTTCGACTATATCATCAACGAAGCTTGGCAATTCTGAACTAGGAATTTTCCCGTGTTCATCAAGGGTTGCCACACCATTTGGTTGCCCCTTTTCACTTTGCTTAATGTAATCGGTTGAGATGTAATAAGTAGTTTCGCCTATTTGAATTTTAGTTAGTTCTTGTAAAGCTTCTTTTTGAGGATTAGCTATTATAATATTGAGCAAGCAATGCGATTGTTCAATTTCGGCAGTATTTTTAACTTTCAATGAATGTGTTTCGACGAAGAACTCTTTCGAAACAACCGAACCGAATTCAATAAAATCATCACTAATTGATAGTGGAACATAGATACGTTTTTCATTATTAGAAACGCTTAAACTTATGCCTGCTCCGCCTTCCATAATGAATTGCCTAATTGCAGCTTCACCAACGATTGAAATGTTATTTTCATCAACATAATATTCAGTGATATCTAATATCGATTTTCTATTTAATGAATCTTTTTTTAATTCATCCAATTCGTCTTGTATTGATTTTATTGTTTTAACAGTGCTTCCACTTAAATAACTATGTGCCGGAATAGTTCCGTTTCTAATTTTAATTTCTAACGATTCGAGACTTCTCTTAACGTTATCAATAGTTTCATAAGTTAAATCTATTTTTCTACCTGTTGCATCGTTGAAACTTCTATTGGCTATAATAGAACCATCTTCTATGCCTTTTTTATAGCTAACAAATTCGTTAGATAAAGAGTCAATTAAGTTTCTTATCTCATCATCACTAAGATTTGTATCGTCAACTAATGTCTTAATCCACTGATATAAAATCAAAAGAGGGCTTACCATTTTGCTTTTAATTTCATGAGCACTCCAACCTTGCTTAGTAGGATTATCAGGCAAAACGTATGGCGAATTCGATAACAAATATTCTTTATTCTTCTCTGTCAGTTTCTCCATCTTCTACCTCCAATGTCTTTAAGTATTCTTCGTAGTCTTTTCTAGCGAGATCTTGATAATCAGTAGGAACGAATTCTCTAGTTGAATAGGAAATATCGAACTTTTCTAAAATTGAAATTTTATTTTTTATCTTAAGTGCCTCTAGTTTTACACCTATAACAGATGTTCCCCAACCACTAAATAAACAACTAAACATTGTGAATATTCTTATTCCTAAGTCCCACCAAGCCATCAAATCATTTCCTTGCATCATATCTTTGACACCAAGCATTCCAACAATAAGAGAAACTGCAATAAAGCTGATTATCTTAAATGTTCTACTAAACCTTTTGTTGAATTTAATGTCTTTATCAAGTTGAAACGGAACCTCTAAATCACTTTTACCTGTATGAGTTTCAAATGCGCTCATGTAATATGCACTTGAGTAAGATTTAACAATTACATTACCACTAACTATTTCGTTGATTATTTCAATTTCATCATCACTTTTTTGCAAAATAACATCTCCAGTTTCCAATTTTATTGGATGCTCATTTAATTCTTTAAAATCGATTTTAGAGACATTATCAACAATTAATTTTGCATCTTTAATTCCGTGGTTTAATAAGAAATCAATTTCCTTTTTTTCAGTTTCTTTTGCTCGATACCAAGTTAAGAAATCATTGAAATATAATAAGATAGGTTTAACTTTTCCAATGGATTTATCGTATTCAGCAATTGCTCTTTGATACATTCCGTTAGGATTAGCCATTTGTTTATCTTTACCAATACTTTCACCCATTAAGATTCCGAATACAGAAATTCCAACGAGTAAAATTGTCTTTGTAAGCCAACTATAAAAATCAAAATTTTCCGGCTGCAATTCAACATGAACTACTGTCATTAAAACAATAATTCCTACTCCAAAGAGTAAAATCACAGCTTTTAATAATGTCTTTAAGTCGGCGTTTTTTAACTTGTATTTAAATCTTTCCCAACCACTTATTTTTTCTTTGTCATTCATCGTCATGTCCTACTCGCTTTTTATAAACAAAAAAACTAATTACAAGTAAAAATAGAACAACAATTGCGTAGACTAAATATGCTTGACCAGTCGTAAACCAACCCCAGATGTCCCAACCAGCAAAATAAGCCCCTACTAAGAAACAAACAACTCCAACAAGCAAGAAAAGTAATGTGCCAATGCTTGCTTTTAATGCAACATTTCTTTTTTGCCTTTTTGGTTTTTTAAACTTCTTTTTCTTATATAATTTATCTTCTACATTATTCATAAGGTCTTGTTTCCTTTCCAATTATCCTATTAAAAGCTGCTTTTGATTGCGTGGAAAACATAGAACTTTCAACTTTTGCTCTTTTTGCAATTTTCATATATTCATATCTATTTTGAGCACCAAACTCAAAGCCTAAACCAGCAAGTTGTCCTACTAATGCAGCACCTAAAATCATTACAATATCGTTTAAAATGCTTTGAAAGAAGAAAGCTAAGCCAAAAGCAATAGCCCATCCAATTACACCAGTTAACGGAGAACTTTGATGTGTTCCATCTCCTTTTTTTCTTGTTTCATTCCAAAAAGCAATGCCTCCTATAAAAAGTGCCATAATGCTTCCGAGTGTTAGTTTAATTTGACTTCCGTTTCCATCATCTACTAGAAAATATTTATCGAAATTTAATGCGAATATAGTTACAAATGGTGTTATTATGCTTGCCCGTTTACCGAGTTTACAAGCATAAAAACCATTTCTATAAAACGCATAAGGGTTTCTGAACTTTAATTTTTGCTTTTTTTCTTTCATTTTTGCACACTTTCTACTAGTTCTGTTACTTTTCTAGAAATATCTTGCTTAACGAATTCGCTATAATTAGCAAAAATCATTTGTGAATTTAATAACACATCCATTTTTTCACTTACAGTTCCGAAAGAATTTAAAGATGAGTTAATTTGTTGATTAGTAATAATGATTTTATTAGCTAAGATTTTGTATTCTCTTGTAGCTTCTTCGTTCTTGCTAACAATTTCATTAATCATGACTCTATATTTTTCATTTTGTTCATTTAAAGCCATTACTTGTTCTGTGATTTTGGCTTGCTCTGATTTAAGATAATCACTAGTTTTATTATTTTTTCTTAAAATGATAAGCCACCCAATTACCGAACTAGCAAATCCAATAATTGAACCTAATGAGATACCAAAAGCATATTGATCGCGAATATGTTTATCGTAATAATCTTCAATGCTATCTGGTATACCGTTTTGGTCTTTATCTTCTAACGTTGGCTCTTTTTGTGTTGTATCATTAACAACTTCATCATTAGTTAGAACAGGAGTTGCTAATAATGAACTTGCGAGTAATATTTTTAACATTCGTATGTCTCCTTTTAATAACTTCCATATGATTTTTTCGCAATAGAATACGAAATCGATAGTGTAGATAATACGCTATTCGTTCCTTTATCATTTTTAAAACAAAAGCAAACAAACGGAACTAATATAGGCTTATAAAAAGTTGTCTTATGTGGTATGTCGACCTTATCAAAACTTAAACTTGTTAAGCTAAATTTGTTCAAATCTAATTCATAATCACTTTTTTCAATTGTGCTTATTTCAGTTAATTCAATAAGTTCTTCTTCATTACAAATTTGGCATAATTCTAATTCGCTAGGAATGTTTGTGTCGTTACTCAATGTATAACCCCATAATGTTTTGTCGTGCATCATGTCGCCCATTATTATTGGTGCTGTAATGTAATGAGCTTTAACATCTTTAAAGAGCCAAATTTCACTATTGAATGTCTGATTTATTTCTTGATTTGCGTATCTCACTAAATCCAACTTTTGACCATTTCTTTTAAGTTTAAATGTGCTTTCCTCTTTATTTAGTTCAACAATTTCTAATAAATCATCTACTCTTTTACATAAACTTGCTCTAAATAATTCGCTTACATCAAGTCTTTGATTTGTTTGGTAATCATAAACTCCAAAACAAGTATTTTCTCCAAGATTATTTGGAACGACTTTAAGTTTATATTTACGATAATACTCTTTAAAAAGTGTTCCTCTTTCTCCTTGAATTTCACTTTCGTTAATTGGGTTATTTAAATAGAACGCATCATCTTCATGAATTAAATTTCTTAATTCAATTAATCGAAAATTGTCGGCAACCCCATTTCTTAAAGCAACAATTTCAAGCTTATTAGAAATACCGTTGATATAAATATCAACATTGCCACTTTTTGTATTGTTTAGTTCAGCAATAAAGTAATAAAGATACGAACTATCATTACTTTGATTAGCATCAACTTTAAAATATTTAAGATAGCCATTATCTAATAAATTCATAGCTGACTTAGTGATTGTGACTTTATCTCCATCAACTTCATCAGTGTTTAATATTACCGATCCTTTAGGTAAAAATATTTTTGTGATATCTTTATGAATATTATTCTCAAATAATCCAATAGTTCCATCAGTAGTTCCGTAATATGTTTTGTTATCAAAACTTAACATCGAACTCACATTAGGAATATCTAATTTCCACCATTCGAAATTGTTATCGATAATTTGGTCGTAATAAGTAGCGAATATATGGTTTTTATTTATCAAATAAAGGTATTTATCATCTGTCCATAAGAATGATTTAGTCAAATCACATTTACTTAGAATTGGATTAATAAAGTAACTTATTGTGGAAGCAAATCTTTGACTATCTCCAATTTGTCCAGAAACAACTAGCATATCAAGTTCATTCTCACTAGATAAAAATAATGTGTTGCCGTTAAAGTTGATTATGCTTTTATCATGTAACGCACCAACGCCCTTTGAGTTACCAATAACTAGTGGGTAATTTTCTTCATATAGCGTTCTATTGCCTATGCCTATTTGAGCATTACCGCTTGCGTCTAAAGCGTTAATCAATCCATTAGTACGGTAATAAATCGTTGGTTCTTTGTCACTTTTATCTTTGAAAACAATCATTTTTCCATCACTTACAATATCATAGCCAACGATTTTATTGTCACTTTGACCATAATTCATGACACTTGTATCTTCAAAGTAAGTAAAGTCTCCATTTACTTCGATATATTCACCATCCTGTTTGCTTTCATTGACTGCTCCACTATGCCAATCTGCGTTAGAGTAGTCAGGATTACCACTTAAGAAAAGTCTGTTTTTTGAATTATTATTTCCAAATAATTGTCCGAAATGACATTTATTTATAATGTCTGAATTCCCTTCTACGTAACAAGGATAAGTGATTGTGATATTACTTTCTCCATCAATAACAGGAATATAATCTTCAAATAGAACCATTCGAGCATTTTTAGAAACATCATTAATATCATCTAAAAATCCGTATACCTTAATATCATCTTGACTTAACTCGCTTCTTATTTTTCTTATACCGTTCTCTACAGTTGTATCTTGTTCATTCACAATTAAATAAATTAAGTTTTTAGTTTCACCATTTGGCAATGTATATTTATCAAACCTAACAACTCTTAATTGGTGAGATGTTGTATTGTGATATTCATATTCGCTTAATACTTCAATTGAATATTCAACATAGATATTTGCATTAGTTGCACTACTTACTCTAATTGATTTATTTTTATCTTGGTTATAGAAAATAGTTCCTTTAAGTGGGAAAATGTTAACCGCACTGAAGCCACTATTAAGATTGATAAGAATTTTGTTTTCTTCACCAGTAGGCATTTTATAGAAAATTAAAATTTGAGTATTATCAGTTTCATTTAAGAAACTTTCACCTGTTTTATATTTTGTTTTAGCTTGAATAAGCTTCATGCCTGTAATGTTAGTGATTTCAACAATTTGAATAGGAATGTCAATCGTTCCAAACTCTGTAGGAGAAAATACATTTCTTATTTTTATTTGTAGTTTTGTATTATGGATTAATTCACTTGGCGGCATTGAAAAATTAATATTTTCACTACCATCGAAAGTAAAATCCGGCAAGTCACTACAAGTAACAGTGAATTCGTTGTTTTCATTGATTACTTCTTTTACATATTTATTAACTACTTGAACATATTCGCTATTCTCATAATTAACTTTAAAACTTAAAACTCTACAATCAATATTGTCATTGGTGTTGTTAAATGACGTATGGAATTTATCTTGGTTAATGATAATGCTTAATATTTTAGGATTTGTAAACGTGACACGATCGATTTGATATTCTTCATTATTAATAATAATAGTTACTATAGACAAAGGTTTATCTACTCGATTGATTTCTTTAAAAGTCCAATCATAAAAATTTTCATCGACTGCACCACTCAAATAAGTTACTTTGATATTTACAAGTGGTTTATAATTTCTTAAATAATTTCCTAACGGTATTGATACATCGTTAGTCATTTCTACTAACGTTATAGAATCAACTTTAAATTCAATTAAGTAACGACCAACAACGTTATAATTTTTATGTTTACAATAAATGTATAATCCATCTTTTTTCGTTATTAAATCGCCAACACGAAGTTCATTAATGCAATTTTCATCACGATAAAATTTTAAATCCGTGCTAGGTTCAATCGCACTTGTCGCCCCATCGTTCCAGTGTAAAGTAAATATTAATCCACTTGGCAAAGCAAATTTTGAATTATTATTGTCATAATAAATTGTTGTGTCTTTTCCGTTTACTGAGATAGAATTTGGCTCTTTTTTAATTGCTTGAATTTGAAAAGCATTCTCTAAAGTTCTTTCTTCATAAGTTGCAGATACTTTTATTGAGTAAGTTTTTGACTGCGAATTATCAAATGGTTCGTGAGTTATATTTAAATCACTAAAATTAATTTCTCTATTTTCAATTGATCCTAAATAATGATATTTTATGTGTGCTTTTAAACCGCTATAATCAAAATCTTGGAATGTTTCATTAAAATATACTTTTTTCTTAACATCATTAATGTTTAAGACTAAATCACTTGCGTACGAGACTCTAATAGTTTGTGTAAATTGATGATTGTTGTAATAATTTATCAAATTAATTTCGTTATCTGTTAAAAGTCCGTCTCTAATTTGATTTCCATATTTGTTATCTTTAACTACCAAATTTTGAAATTCATTCAGCTCTAAAACTTTTAAAACTTGATTGTCAGAATTAATAAGCTCTAATTTCGCATGTGGACCAAATTCAATTACTTCGTTGTATTTAAAATGATTTTTGCAATCGATTAAGTTAACACTATTAACATAGTTTTGCGAAACGTCTCCAACGTTTACTTCAAATGGAATAGTAAGAATTCCAACGCTATCACTAGTAATGGTATAAGTAACCTGAATAGGGGAAATTGTATTATAAGTAATTACTTCACCATCTTGAATCGAAGCACTAACTTCGAATATTAAATTTGGGTCATGTTCTTTAAGCTTGCTAAGAGGAATAGATGTCCCATTATCGTAAACCACATTTCCAACAACATTAATATCATAAGTGCTGTAATTAAATGTATCACCTATGGCATAATCAGTTTTTACTTTGCTAATTTGTGAATGATTTTGAGTATCGATAAAGTGCAGATTTTTATTGATCGTTTTAACGATTTCTGTGTTTTGAAAGCTATAAGTCAATATAAATCTATCATCAGTTTGTTTTAATAAATCGTAAGTTGCATCCGCTTCATTAAGCGCGTTTTGAGCAACACTTGTAGTGCTTTCGATATATGCATTATGATTTGTCTTAGTGATTTCAAATGCTTTATAAAATTCTTCACTAAGTGGTTGCCCTACATAAACGTCATATTGGAATTGTGCCTTTTCTCTTAAGTCATATTGAAAAGTTGTATCATCAATAATCTCAAGAGATAATTTAGGAATTAAATTGGCGTTCCATGAATATTGACTATTTGACGTTTTTAATTCAAACGACAATGTATAATTTTGACCGATTTTTTCAATTGGAATAATAAAGTCATTATTTATACCAC